>ENA-OQHF01001166-OQHF01001166.1-human-gut-metagenome-genome-assembly--contig:-NODE-1166-length-14807-cov-2.310831_pt1 | contig 14807 bp, 13 predicted proteins | sample MGYA00242559_ERZ504709 | MGnify/ENA primary metagenome ERZ504709 (study PRJEB26092, sample SAMD00036203) | human gut metagenome | host: Homo sapiens | study: EMG produced TPA metagenomics assembly of... | reverse complement strand
CCCACACCTGCACCACCGAACAGACCGATCTTGCCGCCCTGCACGTACGGGGTCAGCAGATCGATGACCTTGATACCGGTTTCGAACATCTGGGTCTTGGACTCCAGCTGATCGAAGGCCGGCGGGTTGCGGTGGATAGGCCAACGCTCGGAGACGGTGATGGTCTCATCCGGCTTCTTGTTGAGGATGTTGCCGGACACGTCGAAGACGTGACCCTTGGTCACGTCGCCGACCGGCACGGAGATCGGGGCGCCGGTGTCGGAGACGGAGGCACCACGAACCAGGCCGTCGGTGGGCTTCAGAGCGACGCAACGGACCGTGGAATCACCGAGGTGCTGTTCGACCTCGAGGGTGATCTCGGTCTCCTTCGCCTCGCCTTCTTCCTTGGCGCTGGTGTTGACGATCGTTACTTTCAGGGCGTTGTAGATGTCGGGCAGATGACCCACCGGGAATTCAACGTCGATAACCGAGCCCTGGACGCGGGTGACGCGACCGTTGGTAGGCTCGGCCGCAGTGGTCTGGTTGTCAGCCATATGCGTTCCTACTCTTCCTTCTTGGTCAGCGCGTCAGCGCTGCCGATGATTTCGGTAAGTTCCTGGGTGATCGAGGCCTGGCGGGAAGCGTTGAGCTTGCGCGTAAGGTCGTCGATCAGGTTTCGTGCGTTGTCGGTTGCCGTGTGCATGGCGTTCTGGCGGCTTGCGGTTTCCGACGCGGCCGCGGTCAGCAGGCACTCGTGGATACGGGACTGAATGTACTTCGGCAGAATCGCATCCAGTACCTTTTCGAGGCTGGGCTCGAAAGTGTACAGCGGAGCGACATCCGCAGTAGCCGGTGCCTCTTCATCAGGATCGGGCACCTTGGTCTCGTTTTTCACGATTTCGACCGGCAGCATGCGCAGCACGCGCACCTTCTGCACCACCATGTTGATGAACTCGGTGTAGACGATGTAGAGTTCGGAAACTCCACCCTTCTCAGCCGGCTTCATGTAGGCCGTCCATCAAGGTGTTGGAGATCGTTTCAGCAATTTCCACGCCGGGCTGGTCGGTGTCGCCTTCCCACGTCGCCGCGATGTCACGATTACGGTACTTGTAGTACGTCGAACCGCGACGCCCGTACACGAACAGCTCCGGCTGCTTGCCTGCCGCATCGAGGCGGGACAGCAGCGACTCCGTTTCACGGATAATCGAAGAGGTGTACGGGCCGGCCATACCACGATCCGAGGTGAGGGCGAGAACAGCCACGCGCGGGTTCTTCTCGTCCTTCACCGCGATCGGATGCGTGATATGGGTGTGGGCCACCAACGCTTGCACGGCATCGAAAATCGCATCGGTGTACGGCTTCGCGTTCAGGGCCACATCACGGGCCTTGGCGATATGCGAAGACGCGATCATCTCCTGAGCGTTGAAGATCTTCGCCAACGACTCGGTGGAGCGGATGCGTGATTTCAATGCGAGTTGCGAGCCCATGGCTTACTTTTCTCCCGCCACGATCTTTTCCTGATCGACCGGCGCGGCCTTGTCAACGTCCGGCTTCTTCTCGACCAGCGGCTTGCCGGCGGAAGAGACGAACGTCGAACGGAACTCGTCCACGGCCTTATCGAGGGCAGCCTCGGTGTCGGCGGTGAATTCCTCGGTCTCGCGAATGGTCTTGAGGATATCGGTGTTGTGGTCGATGTAGTCCAGCAGTCCCTGCTCGAACGGAAGGACGTCCTTCAGGTCGAGGTCGTCGAGCTTGCCGTGGGTGCCGGTCCATACGGACACGACTTCCTGTTCCGGCGAGTACGGGTGGAACTGCGGCTGCTTCAACAGCTCGGTCAGGTGGGCACCACGGGTCAGCTGGGCCTTGGAAGCCGCATCCAGATCGGAGGCGAACATGGCGAAGGATTCCAGCGAACGGTACTGTGCCAGGGAGATCTTCAGCGTACCGGAGACCTTCTTCAGAGCCTTGGTCTGTGCGGCGCCACCGACTCGAGAGACGGAGATACCGACGTCCACGGCGGGGCGCTGGTTGGCGTTGAACAGATCGGACTGCAGGAAGATCTGGCCGTCAGTGATGGAGATCACGTTGGTCGGGATGTAGGCGGACACATCGTTCGCCTTGGTCTCGACGATCGGCAGACCCGTCATCGAACCGCCGCCCAGGTCATCGGAGACCTTGGCGCAACGTTCGAGCAGACGGGAGTGCAGGTAGAACACATCACCCGGGTAGGCTTCACGCCCCGGCGGGCGGCGCAGCAGCAGGGAAATCGAACGATAGGCCTCTGCCTGCTTGGACAAGTCATCGAAGACGATGAGCACATGCTTGCCGTTGTACATCCAGTGCTGGCCGATGGCCGAGCCGGTGTACGGGGCGATGTACTTGAAGCCAGCGGAATCGGCTGCCGGGGAGGCCACGATGGTGGTGTACTCCATGGCGCCGGCGTCTTCCAGGCTCTGCTTCACCGAGGCGATGGTGGAGCCCTTCTGGCCGATGGCCACGTAGATGCAGCGGACCTGCTTCTTCGGGTCGCCGGATTCCCAGTTGGCCTTCTGGTTGATGATGGTATCGATCGCGATGGCGGTCTTACCGGTCTGGCGGTCGCCGATGATGAGCTGGCGCTGGCCGCGGCCGATCGGGGTCATCGCGTCGATGGCCTTGAGGCCGGTGGACAGCGGCTCGTCGACCGGGTGGCGGTGCATCACGTCGGGGGCCTGGGCTTCGAGGATACGACGACCCTCAATGCCCTGGATCTCGCCGAGGCCGTCGAGCGGCTTGCCCAGCGGGTCCACGACGCGGCCGAGATAGCCGTCGCCGACGGGCACGGAAAGCACTTCGCCGGTGCGTCGCACTTCCTGGCCTTCCTCAATTCCAGCGAAATCGCCGAGGATCACCACGCCGATCTCACGGGCGTCAAGGTTGAACGCCAGGCCAAGCGTGCCGTCTTCGAAGGTCAGCAGCTCATTGGCCATGCAACCAGGCAATCCCGTCACGTGTGCAATGCCGTCACCGGCCGTGGCGACATAGCCCACTTCCTGGGTGGGGGTGTCGCTCGGCTTGTACGACGACACGAAGTCGTCGAGGGCCTTGCGAATCGAGGCGGGATCGATGGTCAGTTCTGCCATGATCACTCCTTCTATTGGTTATTGTTCAGTCAAGTCTTTGCTTGTGTGTGGTGTTGGACGGATTGGCTCGGCCGGTCAGGCCGGAGTCGCCTCCGTCTGCACCTTGCGATGCAAGTTCTGCAGCTGTGCGACCACGGTGTTGTCCGTGACTTCGTCGCCCACCTGGATGCGCATGCCACCCAGCACGGTCGGGTCGACCACCGAGTTGATGTGCACCTGACGGCCCACCTTGGCGGAGTAGACCTCGACCAGTCGCTTGATCTGCTCCTTCTTCAGCGGGGTGGCGGTGGTCACGGTGACCATCGACTCGCCCATGTGGCGGGAGAACTTGTTGATCAGCCACTGGATGGTCTCCAAGTAGCGGCGGCGGCGCAGGTTGCAAGTGGCGTGTTCGGCGAGCCTCATGGTGACCTTGTTCAGGGTCTTGCCAGAGAACACCTCGCGGAACAGCTTCACACGGGCCTCGCTGGTGGCCTGGTAGTCGTACAGCTTGGCGCGTACGACCGGCAGGTTCAGCAGTGCGGAATGCAGCTCGGACAGCTCGATGGATACCTGCAGCGTGGCGTCAGTGGCGTCCGCGTAGTACATCATGGCGTCCACGCCGAAGTCTTCCACTGCGTTGGCGATGTCGCGCGCACGGCTCCAACGGCGGGAGACCAAGTCAGTCATGATCTCCATGGTCATCGGATGCGCGTTGTCACCGAGCAGTTCCTTCAGGACGGCCACCTTGTCGGCAACCGGGCGGGACGGGTCGGTCAGTGCGCGCTCCAGCTGAATGCTGTCATCGAGCACCTTGGTGATCGTGAACAGTTCGTTGCCGATCCGCCACGCGTCCTCACGGGTGTCGCGCAGTTTCGGGGCCAGCGAATCACGCGACTCGCGGTCTGCAATACGTGATGCCTCTCCTCGCATGGTCACCTCCCTTTCTGGTTACGGATGGTCACGGTCACTTCTTGGCGCCCAGGTCGTCGATCATCGAATCGATCATCGAGGACTGCACGTCGTTGTCTTCCAGCTTGGCACCGAGGATCTTGCCGGCCAGGGCGGTGGCAAGTGCGCCGACCTCGCCCTTGAGCGAGACGATGGCCTGCTGGTGCTGGGATTCGATCGAGCGCTGTGCGGATGCGGTGATCTGGGCCGCATCGGACTCGGCGCGGGAACGAGCGTCGGCGATGATGTGGGACGCTTCCGCACGGGCGTCGTCGCGAATCTTGGCGGCGTCCACACGGGCGGTGCTCAGCTGGGCCTCATACTTGGCCTTGGCCTCGTCGGCGTCCTTCCTAGCCTGCTCCGCCTTGGCGATGTTGCCCTGAATCTTGGCGGCGCGCTCGTCGAAGATCGCATTGAACTTCGGCATGAAGAACTTGTAGAAGAACACCGCAACGATGACAAGAATGATCAGCGACCATACGATGTCATAAACCTCAGGAATGAACAGGTCAATCCCGCTTGCTGCTTGTGTCATCAAGCCCTCCTTTCAGTGATGGACATAATCGGTTTTCGTCTGTTGATCTGCGCAGATCAGATGATCAGGGCGGCGACGAAGCCGATCAGTGCCAGCACCTCGACCAGAGCCAGGCCGATGAACATGATGGTCTGGATCTTGCCGGACATCTCAGGCTGACGAGCGGTGGATTCCATGGCCTTGCCGAAGAGGATGCCCAGACCAATGCCAGGGCCAAGAGTACCGATACCGTAACCGATGACGGACAGGTTGCCGGCGACCTCTGCGAGGGTGATGATATCCATTGTGTTTCCTTTCTAACGTACTTGGCGACGTTATAAATCTTGGGGTTTGGTCGGTCTGCGATTTTCCCAGACCGGGGACCGGAAGCGGCGGGTTAGTCGCCCGTCACTCTTCCGGGAAGCTCAGGTTGATGTACACGGTGGAAAGAATCGCGAAGACGTAGGCTTGCAGGAAGGCGACGAACGCCTCGAAGCAGGTCATGGCGAAACCACCGGCGAACCACAGCGCACCCACCGGGATGCCCTGCAGCTTGTTGACCGCGTCAACCATCCAGAACTGTGCGAACGCCAGGCAGGTGGCGACCATAAGGTGGCCGGAAACCATGTTGGCGAACAGACGGATGGTCAGGGAGGCCGGGCGGATGATCAACAGCTCAAGCAGGTTGATCGGAGCCAGCAGGAAATAGACCGGCCACGGCACACCGGGGGTGAACAGCTCGTGGCGCAGATAGTGGCCGAGGCCCTGCGAGCGGATGGCGGCGATCCAGTACTGGATCAGTGTCCAGACAGCGAACACGAGCGGCATGACCACCGTGGCGTTGGCCGCCATGTTCATACCTGGAATGATGCCGCACAGGTTGAAAATGAAGATCGTGAAGAACAGGGTGGTGATCATCGGCACGTAGCGCTTGCCACGGGCCTCACCCATCACGTCATACACGACCTTGTCGCGCACGAAGTCGAGACCGTACTCGACTACGCCCTGCCAACGGCCGGGGATGAGCTTGGCGCGCTTTGCGGTCACGCCGAGCACCACCAACAGCACGATGGTTGCCACGATACGAATCAAAATAATGCGGTTGATGGCAAACGGAGTTCCCTGGAACAGAATCTCCGGGGGAAGGAAGTCATCAACCGAGGGCAGATGAGCGCCTGCCTCGTCAGCCAACAGCAATCCTGCGCTGAGCGAACCGACCATATCACGCCTCCTGCTTCTTCAATGTCAGGTGTCAGTTTAAACCCACCGGGCAGGCAAATGTGACGTGCTCGTTACTTTCGTCTTTTTTTGTCTCCTCGGTGTGGAGTCTGCCGGGCATGGACACGGAGTCTGCGCTGGGCATTCGGCTCCGAATGACTGAAGAGTGATTATTTGCCTGCGTCTAGACAATGTCAATATTATACCGGCGAGTCTCCTGAAATCCCTACTGCTGCAAGGTTTTCCCGGGCGTTTCGCGAACGTTGTGCACTATTGGTCGCATTACGCGGATGTGTGGCATTACGTTCATCAAGCCGTCCACATCGTGGACGAACAACCGTCCACGCTACGAACGCAACCTCCAACAGTAGCTCCCTCTGATGGGCCGAGCCGTAAAGCAAACACCCCAGTGGGGTGTTTGTAGGCGAGGAGCGAACGATAGTGAGCCAAACAATAGAGAAGAGACCCTAAACCCGGCCTACACTAAGCATTAAGGAGGTGGCGATGAGACTACTGGTTGCCGTATCCAATGAACCGTTGGCCCACGCCATTCATGGTGCCCTGCTTGCCGGTCGTCATGAGGTGTCTTTGGCAAGCACCGGTAGTATCGCGCTCGCCGCTGTCGCCAAGGAGTCATTTGACGCAGTGATTCTTGATGAATCCCTGCTCGGCATTTCCACCGAGCAGCTCATCGAATCCCTACGCAATGCCCGTGCCTCCGTCAAGATTCTGCTGCTGACTTCGACGCCACTCAGCAAAACCATTGGTGAAGGCAGCCGCTGGCGAGCGCTGCCTGACGAGTACGCCCCTATCGAAGAGACGCCCTACAGCTCCTTCAGCGCGAATTCACGCGCAAACAACTCAGATGCCGAAGCCGAACAACGCTCGGACAATGCTGCCTCTAGCGCACAAGCTAACGCACGACGCCCAGATGCCGCGCTGAGCAAACCATTCTCCGATGGCGAACTGCTCTCATACGTCGGCTCGCTTGCCACCGACTCCCCCGCCATGATCATTCGTGGCAATCTCACGTTGGACACCACGAATCACAAGGCCTACTACGCATCCACTCACAGCGCAATCTCACTGTCCCGTCTGGAATACAGTTTGCTTGAAGCGCTGGTCAAGGCTGATGGCCAGTTCGTCAACACCAGCGAGTTGGTCAAACTTATCGGCGGCCCATTCTTCGAGCAACAGGGCTTACTCAAGAACGCCCTCTACACACTGGATAAGAAGCTCACCCGCGCCGGCCTCATCATGACCCAACGAGGCTCCAACTACCGCATTCGATAGCTGGGCTCAATCAGTACAGCCGCATGCCTTGGGGAACGGGGGTGAAGCCGGACTGGTGGAGGATGCGGGCGAAGGGGTGACGGGCGTTGAGGGGTTCGCCATTGATGTCGCTGAATGTCACGGAGCCGGTGCCATTGCGTTTGAGGGCGTAGGCCAGTTCTGTGGCGGCCTTGCGCATTTGTTCGTCGGAATCATTGACAGCGGCTTCATGGCCGACCGATTGATCGAACGCTGTCAGGTGCTTGGCTTTGGCGGCCGCGTATAGTAGCGCGCCTTGCGCATTGAGCAGCGACCGTGGCTCCGATACGGCGTGCCGGTTACCCGCACCGGCAGGCGCGTCCGGCCACGCGATGGCGGAGCCACTGAGATTTGCGGGGTCGAGCACACTCAATGCCACCACGGACTGGCCACGATGCTCTGACGGATGACGCAACGCATCCAGCGGTGTCGCGCTCGGCAAATTGGGCCGCGCCGAAACCACGGACGAACATGCCTCGTACCAGTCGACCATGCTCCTCCATGCGATTCAATACCGGATACAACGCTGAGTAGCCACCCGGGATATTTTCCTTGTCAATCACCGGCTGCGCGATGACGCCATACCTGTCCAGCAACGTCTCGACCAGTGCGAGTGCCCGTTCGGTCTGGTCGGTGTCTTCGGCTTCAGCTTGCCCGATTACGGCGGACCACAAACCTCCTAACGTCATATCCGTAGTGGCTCGGCGAATCGGAGCGACACGCCCACGACGACGTGATGTAGTGGATTTACGCGGGCTTGCTGCGCCTGCGGTTAATGCACGCACCGGCGCGAAGCTGGAATTGGTGACCTTACCTTGCCAGACCAAGCTCCACAAGGCATCCTTGAACTGCTGTTCGCTCCACTCTTGCGGAATGATTTCGCCGGTGTTTGGATTGATGTCCGGCTCCGCGGTCTCATTCCACGCACGTTTGGCGGCATCCATCAGTTGACGGGCATGGAACGCTCCCCCTGAGTCCAGTGCGGTCAGAATCGCTTCCGGCATGGTGGCGTCTGAGGCGTTCGATGTCGTACCATGTTCCACACCGCTGAACAATATTGAATCCGCCGGATAGAAAGCAACCTCACCGGGGTCCATCGCACTGGTTCCCCCGGTTTTTGAGCCGACCCAGACCACATCGCCGCTGGTCAGCAACTCATCCAGCAATGCAGGTTGGTAGTCTCGTACTCGTGCGGGGAATACTGCCGACTCCCAGAGTCGCAGTGGGCAGTGATATGCCCTCCAGCTGCTCGATAACGCGCATGAGCCCGTCAGCACTTCATATCGTTCGCCGCCGACCGGCCCGATACCTTGTCGGTCGATGAAGAAACCATCTGGAACGCCTCGGTTCTACTGGCTTGACTGCTTTACGCGCCTTGGCCAATGAGCGAGACCGAATACGGCGGAATACGTCCTTATGGAGCCACTGTTGGCCTTGCTCGTCATCATCTACAAAGTGGCCTTGCAGCAACTCGCCTTTGGCAGCCAGCACATCCAGAGTGTGCACGGCATCCGTAGCATCGAGGTGTAGATCGGCTATGAGCTGATCGGCGGTGAAAGGACCATGGGTTTTGGCGTAACGGGTCACGCGACCAGTCACATCATCGTCGGCAAGCTCATTCCAGAAAGTGTGCTCCCCCAGTTCCTGTTCGACTTCGCGAATCACGTCCGGGTTGAGCACTTGTGCCATATCGGTGGTGCCGAGCAAGCGTTCGAGCACGTGCGGATCGAGAGACAGCAGTTGCGCGCTACGCTCGGCCTGAGGTTGGTCATACTGGTACATCACCACGCCGACGAAGCCAAAGAGAATGTTCTCGGCGAAAGGCGATGGCGACTCGGTTTCCACGTCCTTCACGGTAATGGTGCCGGCTTGCAATCCGGTCATCACCTCGTTCAGGGCGGGCATGTCATACACGTCCTGCAAACATTCACGTGCAGTCTCCAACAGAAGCGGAAAGTTCTTGACCACGCGAGCCGATTGCAGGAGCTGTGCGGCTCGCAATCGCTGCTGCCATAGGGGTACGCGACGGCCTGGATCGGAACGAGGCATGAACAACGACCGAGCGGCGCACTCACGGAATCGAGCCGCGAATAATACGGATTCGCCCACCTGACGTTCTACATCCGTTTGAAGATCCTCGGAATCGAAAAGGAACAGATCCTGAGCGGGAATATGCCCGTCGCCATCCGGCAGCTGGATGACGATGCCATCATCAGCGGCATATACCTGCCCGTCAAAACCATAACGCTGGCGCAGCCTGCGACTGATGGCCATGGACCACGGTTCATGAACACGGCGGCCGAATGGACTCAGCAGTACGATGCGCCAACCGCCGTCTTCATCTCGCGTGCGCTCCACAACGAGGGTTTGGTCGCTGGGAACCGTACCAGTGGCGGCTTGTTGTTCGGAGAGCAGGCGGGCCAAGTTGGTGATGGCGTTGGCATCTAGGCCGTCGTGGTGGAGACGGGTGAGGATTGTTGGGATGAAGGTTGGAACGGCTGACCCCTCTACGGCAGACCTCCCCTCAGTCCGCCTCATGTCTAGCCCGGCAGCGATTTCTCGGGTGAAACGGGCTATGGTACGGCTGAAACCGTAGTCGCGGCCGGAACCTTCGCCGTGCCAGAACGGTAGACGTGCGGTGCGCCCGGGAGCCGGCGTCACCACCACACGGTCGCGGGTGATGTCCTGAATCTGCCATGTGGAGGTACCCAGTGTAATGACATCGCCCACACGCGACTCATAGACCATCTCCTCATCCAACTCGCCGACGCGACGCTGGCCTTTGCCGGCGTCCGCCTCAGGCAGGACCACGGTGTACAGCCCTCGATCGGGAATCGTACCGCCAGAGGTAACGGCCACTTTCTGCGAACCGGGACGGGCGGAAATCAGGCCATTATCCCGATTCCATACCAGTCGCGGCCGGAAGGCCGAGAATTCCTCGCTGTTGTATTCGCCGGACATCATGCCGATTACCGCATCGAACATGTCACGTGGCAGTTCGGCAAACGGCGCAGCACGGCGCACCGTGGCATACCAGTCATCAGCGTTCAAATCGTGCATCGCGGCAGCGGCCACGGTCTGCTGGGCGAGAATATCGAGCGGATTGCGCGGCACGGCCAATGGTTCTATATCGCCGGCAATCATGGCTTCCAGACTTGCGGCCCCAGTGACAATCTGCTGACGGGTGAGCGGATAGAACAATGCGTGAGAGACGCCACCGACCTGATGATCGGCACGGCCTACACGCTGCAATCCGGAGGAGACCGACAACGGCGTATCGACTTGAATCACCAAGTCGACCGAGCCCATATCAATGCCGAGCTCCAAACTGGAGGTGGCCACCACGCAGCGCAATTCACCACGTTTAAGCCGTTCCTCAATCATTTTGCGGCGATCTTTGGAAACCGACCCATGATGAGCCATGGCGATGACATCATCGCCCTCATGTGAGCCGACAAGCATGGTGGTGGAGCCGACCACAGCATCGTAATGCGTGGAGAACCCTTCGCGGCCTTCCGGAGAGCCCGGATCCCGCACAGTGTCGGGATTGGTGCCATGCCGGGTCTGCGCATACAAATCGTTCAAGCGCGCAGTGAGTTTCTCAGCCACACCACGCGAATTAACGAACACCAATGTAGTGCGGTGCGCGAGAATCTCATCCAAAATACTGCGTTCCACCACAGGCCAAATGGAACCGGAGGTACGGTCGCCCGCCGCTCCAACCAACGCGGAAGAATCAAACTCATCACTCGCATCAGAATCGTCCCCAGAAGTGGAAGAAACATCTCTATCATCCACCGGCACAATGCCCCTGCGTTCAGCAAGTCGCTGCATGGCCGGCGTGACACCACTGATATGCGGAGCGGACCGTTCAGCATCCACGCCACCGACACGCTGCTTGGCATTCACGGACTGCAAATCACGCATGTTTTCCAACGGCTCAATCATGCGCAAATCCATTGCAGGCCGCCCACCGGGATTCACGATGGTAACCGGTTGCCCGCCGCCCAGGAATCGCGCCGCCTTTTCAGGCGGATTCACCGTAGCGGATAGACCAATGCGCTGCATATGACGATCGCCGCGGCCAGCATCGATGGCGGCATCACCGCCCTCATCAGCATCTGCATCGATTGCATCTCGCTTGCGCGATTCTGCGACAAGGTTCTCCAGCCGTTCAAGGCTTACCGCCAAATGTGCGCCGCGCTTGGTGCCCGCCACTGCATGAATCTCATCGACGATCACCGTATCGACAGTGCCGAGAATCCGCCCTGCCTTCGAAGTGAGCAACAAGTACAACGATTCTGGCGTGGTAACGAGGATATCCGGTGGATGGGAGGCTATGCGCCGCCGCTCCTGTGCGGTGGTGTCGCCTGAACGAGTGGCGACCGCGATCTTCGGCACGGGCAGCCCTTGCGCCTCGCATTGTGCAGCAATGCCCTCCAAAGGCTGTTCTAGGTTCTTGGCCACATCGGCCGCGAGCGCCTTTAACGGCGAGATATACAGCACACGCACACCGGCACGCCGCGTGCGTGGCACGGTCATCAATCGGTCGATGGCTGAGAGAAACGCGGCCAATGTTTTGCCGGAGCCGGTAGGGGCGATGACCAAGACATTGCGACCGGAATGGATTGCCGGCCATGCCTGAGCCTGTGCCTCGGTCGGCTGACCGAAGGCATGCTCGAACCAGATCTTGGTGGGTTCGGAAAACAGGCTCAGGCTTTCGTACATATGTACGATTATAGGTCAGCTGAAGTAGGCGATGACTTCTTCGGCGGTACCGTAGGCACTTTGGGCACCGAGCTTGGTGGCCGCATAGGCGGAGACGTAGGAGCCGATTTGCGCGGATTGCAGCAGCGTATGACCGGCGGCCAAGCCAGCCAGCACGGTCCCATGAACGAGTCGCCGCAACCGGTGGTGTCCACTGCATTGACTTGCGCGGCGGATACGCGATGCCAACGTCCGTTCTCGATCACCACCGATCCGACGCACCAAGCGTCGCTATCGCCCGGTCGAATCCGTAATCGGTGAATCGTTCGGCGACCTCGTACCAGTCGAGTGATTCCACGTCATCATCCGGCAGGCCCAGCAGTTGAGCCACTTCATGCTGGTTGACCAGCAGAATATCCGTGGCTTCCACCAGTTCGTGAGGCAGCTCGTCCATAAATGGCGAGTCGTTGAGCAGCACGGTCACGCCAGCGTCATGCGCGGTCTGCGCGGCGGCGATAACGGTGGCAATCGGGCTCTCCAAACACAGTCCCAATACCGCGCATTCGGCGATGGTCGTGCGATGTGATTGCACATAGCCGGCACTTGCCTTGGCATTGGAACCCGGCGAATAGACGATGGTGTTCTCGCCCTCAGCGCTCACGGTGATTACCGTGGTGCCGCTGGGGGCCTTCGACATGCAGGATATCGGCGGTGTCGACGCCGGCCTCATCCAGCTTGCTTAATAGGAAGTCCGCGTTGGAGTCCTCGCCCACCGCGCCCAGCAACTGGACATTGACACCGAGGCGCGCGGCGGCAGACGCCTGATTCGCGCCCTTGCCGCCCGGCAGCACTTTCATGGCACCACCATTGACGGTTTCACCTGGCTTGGGTAGTCGTTTAGTGGTTACGGTGTAATCGGCGTTCATCGAGCCGACCACGATTACCGAGCCCGGCGCATCCTTCAGCGCTCTCAATCGCTCCCGTACGGGCTCGGGCATCTGTTCATGTTCTTCTCCACTTATCACCATGGGCTCCAAGCATAGTAGGCGACGGGCCCAAATGCGCATATGATCAGCCGCGCAACTTGCGAAGACGCTCGTGCATGGCCACCATCAGCACCAAGAGCACCAGCAAATACCACGGGTAGAGACTGATTGTCACATATTGCGCGATGATGCCGAACAGTGGCGGCATGAGCAGTGAGCCCACATAGGCGCAGGCCATCTGCACGCCGACGATGGCCTGCGATTTGTCTTCGCCGAAGTAGGCCGGCGTCGAGTGGATGACGCACGGATAAATCGGCGCGCACCCGAAGCCGATGACCACCAGCCCAACGACCACGCCAAGGTGGTGAGGCAATGGCACGAACATGGTGAGGATGCCGGCGAACACCAGCACTTGGCCGAGGCGAATCATGACCGGGTCCTTGAATCGCATGGTCAGAAAGCCGGAAAGCGCACGACCCACGGTGATGCCTACGTAGAATAGGCTGGCCCAGCTGGCGGCGGTGATCTTGTCGATGCCGCTGTGCATCACCATATAGCTGGAGGCCCACAGGCCCGCCGTGGATTCGACGGCGCAGTAGCAGAAGAACATCACGAGGATTTCCTTGGCACCGCGAATGGCGAGCACGCCGGCCACGCCGAGCGGTTTGCGTTCGGCAACAGACACCCCTTCAGCAGTGCCAAATCTCTCGGCATTGCCGTCAGATGATGCGGTGTCATCGGTCGATTCGCCGACCGCAATTGCGCCACGTTTCTTCCACAGCGGCAGGCTCAGCACCAGGATGACGGTCAGCATCACCTGCAGGATCGCGATGTACCGATAGCCCCACGGCCAGCCTTGGCCTTGAGAGAGCGCATAGCCCATGATGTAGGGGCCGACCGATGCGCCGACGCCCCACATGCAGTGCAGCCAGCTCATATGCCGGCTTTCGTAGTGAATGGCTACGTAGTTATTGAGCGCCGCATCCACTCCGCCCGCGCCAAGGCCGTATGGTATGGCGATGGCCAACAGCACCCAGTAATTCGAGGTAACGGAGAAACCGGCCAAGGCCGCCGCAGTCAACGCCACCGAAACGGCGGTGACCTTGCCTGCCCCGAATTTCAATGTCATTCGGTCCGAAAGCAGTGCCGAGACGATCGTGAACATGGAAATCACCGCGGAGATGCCGCCGGCCCACGCCACCGGCACGTTCAGATCCTGGCTCATGGTGGGCCATGCGGATCCGAGTAGCGAATCCGGCAATCCCAGACTGATAAACGCCACATAGATGACGGCAAGCAACAGACTGGCCATGTCCCATCTCCCATTCACAGTACGGCACCGGTTGTGATAACGATGTCATCAGTCTATCGAATAGCGCTTCAGCAACACGCAAACATCACAGTTTGGAGTCTTGCCCGCAGTACACCGGCGTGGAATCGGCTACGCCGCGCGGGTCAAAGCCGATGATGTCGTAGTTGTCCTGTCATATGGTTTTCCGTTCCTTGTCTCCGCACTTCTTTTCCCTTTGCAAAGATACGTATTTCTGATTGTCTCGCCTTCGTGTAATGTCTCAATATATCTCATGTCATTCCTCTTCCTGCTCTATATTTTAAATTTATGGTTGCTTTTTATCTGCAAATCTATTCTTTACTTCCAACTGTCACATCAAATGTTACATCGACATAACCATCTGCGCCACGCCTCTGCCCTTTGATCCTGATCTGTGTACCGGTTCCGGCTTCTGCGATCTGTTTATGAAATCCTGCTATACCGGTGATATCTGTCTTGTTAATCTCTGTGATCACATCACCATTCTGGATCCCCGCCTGCATCGCAGGCGAATCAGCCTCTACTTCCCTGACATAAATGCCTTTCGGGATTCCCTGTTCGCCGGCAAGCTTCTCCGTCACTACAACTCCGTGAACGCCATATACGGAACTCCCTGTCCATTTGCCAGAGTTCGATCTCTTCCTTGATATCCGAAATCGCATAGGCACTTACAGATTCCGTCTCTCTGCAATTCTGACTGGTCACAGATT
>ENA-OQHF01001163-OQHF01001163.1-human-gut-metagenome-genome-assembly--contig:-NODE-1163-length-14833-cov-4.787774_pt1 | contig 14833 bp, 19 predicted proteins | sample MGYA00242559_ERZ504709 | MGnify/ENA primary metagenome ERZ504709 (study PRJEB26092, sample SAMD00036203) | human gut metagenome | host: Homo sapiens | study: EMG produced TPA metagenomics assembly of... | reverse complement strand
GCAACAACAGGTCAGCTGGTAAATGCAGAAACAAAGGACTGGGATTACGAACTGATTGATAAACTTGGATATCCAAGAAAAATGTTCCAGAAATTGATCATGCCTGGTACCAGTGTTGGACACTTTACAGAAGAGGTAAAAGCAGAAGTTGGGTTTGATGTGGAAGTTGTAGCACCGGCTACACATGATACCGGATCCGCAGTTCTTGCAGTTCCTGCAAACGACGACGATTTTATTTATATCAGCTCCGGAACATGGTCATTGATGGGAATTGAAAGAGAAAAAGCTGACTGCTCCAAGAAGAGTTGCGAGATGAACTTTACGAATGAGGGCGGCTATGCAGGAAGATTCCGTTATCTGAAGAATATCATGGGACTTTGGATGATCCAGTCTGTTCGTCATGAATATGATGATAAATATGGATTTGCAGAAATCTGTCAGATGGCAGAGGAAGCGAAAGATTTCCCATCCAGAGTAGATGCAAATGATGAGTGCTTCCTTTCTCCGGAAAGCATGATCGAAGAGGTTAAAGATTACTGCAGAAGAACCGGACAGAAGGTTCCGGAAACTTTAGGAGAAATTGCTACTGTTATTTATACCAGTCTTGCTGAGTGCTATGCAAAGACAGCAAAGGAACTGGAAGAGATGACAGGAAGAACCTTCAGCCGTATCCATGTAGTTGGCGGAGGTTCCAACGCAGGCTATCTTAATGAGCTGACTGCGAGAGCAACAGGCAAAGAGGTCCATGCAGGTCCTGGAGAGGCAACTGCAATCGGTAATATTACCGCTCAGATGTTAAAAGCAGAAGAGTTTAAATCAATCGAAGAGGCTCGTACTACCATTCATGAGTCCTTTGGAATTAAGGTATATCAGGCTTAATGAAAAGTTAAAACAGCCGGGATATACGATCGTTTGTATAATGGTATTTGTGGTTACTGTTCACTGGTAACGTTCCGCGAGGTGTTTTTTGTGAACAAAGTTCACAGAAAACCCGAGAATCTCAGCGCGAAATCATGCGAATGCATGATTTCTGTGTATCGCGAAGCGGGTTACTGGGCAGGTCGTGACCAGTAACCACACAATTGCGGAAATGACAGGCAATGCAAAATTAGGATTGTAATTTACACGTAATTATATTAAAATAAAAAAGAAATAATCGTAAGGACGTGAGAAAAATGGTCGAAATGAAATACTGGGAAGTACACAATATTTCAGAACAAAACCAGATCAGGAGCTTGAAGTAAAAGAAATCCTGGACCTGGTTTACAACGCAATGGAAGAAAAAGGCTATAATCCTGTGAATCAGATCGTAGGGTATATTATGTCTGGAGATCCGACTTATATCACCAGCCATAAGGGTGCCAGAAGCATGATCATGAAGGTTGAGCGTGACGAACTTGTTGAGGAATTGCTGACCGAGTATATTAAGAACAGATCCTGGGAATACTGATTATGAGATTAATGGGATTAGACTACGGTTCCAAGACGGTGGGCGTTGCCGTCAGTGATCCACTGGGACTTACCGCACAAGGTGTGGAGACTGTCTGGCGCAAGCAGGAGAATAAGCTTCGCCAGACGATGGCACGGATTGAAGAACTGATTTCGGAGTATCAGGTAGAGCGTATTGTACTTGGATATCCGAAGAACATGAATAATACTGTAGGCGAGCGGGCGGTGAAATTCTCTTGAGTTTAAAGAAAAGCTGGAGAAGAGGACTGGCCTGCCTGTTGTGATGTGGGATGAACGACTGACTACGGCAGAAGCGGAGCGTTACTTTGATGGAGACCGGTGTCAGACGTGAGAACAGGAAGCAGTTTCTCGATCAGATGGCTGCGGTTTTGATCTTACAGGGATACTTAGACCGAATGAATATGAATTAAGGACGAAAATAATGGAGAAAATTACTGATTTCACCCACAATATAAATATTTTTTAAATGCACATTTTCATCGAGAATAGCTTTAATATAAGTATTAACTTGTGTAACCGTTAATGCGTTAATATTCATATAATGTCTTTCAAATAAGCATATATTGCAATTCCTGCGGCATTGTCACAGCTAAACTCAGGCTTTGCAAAATATGCCGAAAATTTATTTACTAAATTTGTTTTAATAAGCGTGTTAGACATTACACCGCCTGCAAATACAAGAGGTAAATCCCCATATTTTTCAAGCAATAGCTCTGTCATTTTTTCAAGCGAAGTTGAAATGTACGTAAGAACGAACTTAGAAATATCTTGCTTACTTTCGCCGTTTTCTATCATCGCCTTAGCCTTATTTTCAATACCGGAAAGTGAGCAGTCAAGCCCCTTCATAGAAGGTTTAATTCTAAAGTTCTTATCGCTTAGCAGAGAAAATTTGTCAAGTTCCTTTCCGCAAGGAAAATTTAAACCGAGAAGCACACCTGTTCTGTCAATAGCTTGTCCTGCCTTTAAATCAAGGCTTTGAGCAATAATTTGCGCTTTGATAATTTCATCTTTATCCGGTGTGACAAGAAGTGCCTCAGTTGTTCCTCCGCTAACATGAAAGGCAATAAATTGGTGTTCAACCAAATCAAGCCTTCCGACGGAATAAAGCGCCGCTAAAATATGCCCAACTTGATGAGATGTATAATAAAGCCTTGATGATGTGAATTTAGAAACAGCATCAGCAATACCCTTTCCCACCATAAAGCACGGCATATAACTTTTTTCAATATTTCTCGGTCTTGTACTTACTGCAACGGCATCAATACTTGACTTGTCATATTCAAGTTCAGTCAAAATTTCAGGCATATTGACTGTATGCTGAAAAACAGCGTCACTTTGCCTTAGCCCACGCTCACCTGTTTTGACATGCAAAAGTTTCTTTGCCTGAATTATATCGTTGCCGTCAAACAAAGCCACAGAGGTTGTATAGTTGCTTGTATCAAATCCAAGATACATAATTAACCCCTTGAAACAGCGCCGAGAATGCCGTTGATATATGATGCGTCATTGCTTGAAGCGTATTTTTTTGCAAGCTCAACAGCTTCATTAATTGCAATACTGTCGGCAACGTCCTCAACATTTTTCATCTCATAAAGCGCAACGTAAAGAATAGCAAGCGTAACCTTAGGAAGCCTTGCGGCTTTCCAACTTTTTGAATACTTATTAATTATTTCATCAAGCTCATTTTTTGAAGTTTTTACGCCGACAAACACATCCTTTGCATATTTGCTCACCGTTTCAACATTTTCGCTGTAAAGTTCGATTACCTCATCAATATCTTGACCGCTTGAAAAAAGCCCCTCAAACGTTAAAAGAAACGCTTGCTCTCTCATTTCACTTCTTTTCATCTATGTATCTCCTAAATATTTTATGCAAAATAAAATGCCGACAAAAATCTATTGTCGGCAGATTTTGCTACTCTTCAGTTTCACAAGGTTCAACAGAACTTACAGGCTCTTCAAAATCAATACCGGCTACAATAACATTTACTTTAGTTACAAGCTTACCCGTCATATTTTGCACTGATTCCTTAACTGCACTTTGCACTTGAGTAGCAACAGTTTGGAATTTTTTACCGGGAGCTATGTTGATATAAATGCTGATAGTAAAGCTGTCATTTTCCTGCTTAATTCTTACAGGACTCATAACCTTAAGACTGCCCTGCTTAATTGTATTTACAACATCAACGGGTTTGTTGCAAAACGAAGAAACACCATCAACATCCTTAGCCGCATTAACTGCGATTGATGAAAGAACCTCATCGGATATAATAAGCTCACCCATAGAGCTTTTTGAAATTATTTCCATAATTAAGCCTCCTTGATTTTGAACCATTATAACACAAACTGAATAAATATACAAGATATTAATATAAAATATTTATGAATTTAGTTTGACTGAATAATAGTGACATCCTCATAGCTGCAACCAAGCTGAGAAACGGTTATTTCCTTAATTTGTAAAACTATTTGGTCCGTTAAATCTTTAGTATCAACAATAACATTAACTTTTGTTGCATCTTCGTTAATAACTGCAATACAATTATCAACGCCTTTTGCTTTAACAAGCGTTTCTAATTTTATTCTCTGTTGATATTATATCCGAAATTGAAGCTATTTTGTCAGCTGCGGCGATATGTGCCTTATCCGTGTCCTTTGTCGAGTCAATAATTTTTTTGAAGTTTTTCGAGGCTTTCGTCTCTTGCAGTTTGCCTGTCAACTCGTGCAGAGGAAAAATATGCATTTTCTTTAACGGGCTGTGTTGTAGTGGCATCTACATATGTTGCTTCGCCCAAAACCTTATCTCTGCCGGATGAAATTGAACTTACCTTTGCTGATATATCGCTGTTTTCCCAATACCAATTGCCGGCAACGCCTACGCCGAGCAAAAGCAAGAAGCAGCACGCAACAATTGCGTGAATTTCTTGTTTTTCTCTTTTTGATTTGTTCTTCGGTAAGTACGGTTTTTCTTTTTCTTCTTTTTGGTTATCATTTTCATTTTTCTTTTTCAAAATAATCACCCTTTGATTTTATTTTAGAAACAGAAACTCTGTTTGCCGATATATTAAAAAGAGAGGTAACGGTATTAATTACCGCCTCACGAACCTCCACGTTATCACCACCCGAACAAACAACGCTTACGCCTTGAACGGTCGGATATTTTTCTTTGATAAGCAAAGCCTTTTCTCCGCTTTGCGAGTCATATAAAACATATTCGTCTTTATTGCTTTGAGAACTTTCATCGTTTTTGTTTTCGCTGTCTGTCGCATACACATTTTCGCTACTGTACTCAAATGTAATCATCACCTCACAGTCACCCACTCCGTCAATAGAGGATACGATATTTGTCAGCTGTTTTTTAGTTTCATCGCTGTATTGCGAATAATCAAACGACGTTTCAGTTTCGGTCGCTTTATTGTCATTTGACTGAAAAAACGAAGAAAAAGCAATTAAAACAATTGCAACAAGCCCCATAGCAACTATTATTTTTGCTCTTTTGCCATCGGATTTAAGCATAAAATTTATTGCATCTTTTATTTTATTCACCAATATAATACACCTGCGCATTTATTCCGAGCTTATCAAAAATATATTTTTTTAACCTCTGATTTGTCATATTCATTTAATATATATATTTCAACAGATTTGATATAAAGCTCATCATCTTTGATTTTAATGTTAACTTTTGCCTTAGAATTTTTATAATTACCGTCATTAAGTGTTTTTTCAATATTTGATTTAATAGTTGTGCTGTATGATTTCTCCTTGTTTTCCGTTTGCTGTTCGTTGATTACTTTTATATCTTCAAAGTTCAAATCAAATCCGTTTGCTTTAAAAGGCGCAATAAGTGATAACATAATAAAAACGGTAATAATAATTTTTCCTACTTTGCCGTTTGAGTTTTTAGGAAGAAGCAAAGAGAAAATTATAGAAAAAATAAGAGTGATACAAACTGTATACGTCCAATCGTTTAAATATTTCATACATTCACCGTTTTCGATGCTACTAAAATTCCTAATGATATAATCGTTGTTACCATTGATAAAATTAACAAAACATTTATTATCAGCAAAACGCTTGAAAACGCTTCCAAAACTGCGCTTGATTCGCTGTCAAAAAACACCTTAGAGCAAATATTTGCAGCAGATATCGAAAGCCGCCAAAGAGTTATATTAATTATCGCAGGCAAAAATATAGCCGATATTGCAATAATTCCTACTATTCCCACGCTTGTTTTAATAAGGCTTGAATAGCTTTGAATTGATAAAAGTCCCTCGCTTATTGAACTGCCGATAATAGGAACAACGGAATTAATTGCAAATCTGACCGAACGCAAGCCAAGAGCATCGGCTCTCGATGCGACGGCGGTTTTAAGTGATAAATACGACACAAAAATTGCAGACAAAGCCGAAATTGCTTTTGTAATCAAATTTCTTAAAGCAGACACGATACTGCCCATATTCAAATCACGTCTGATCGAGGAGCAAACAGATATACCCATAAATGAATTTACAATCGGCAAAAATACATTAGATGATATAAAATTCAAGGCTTGAGAAAACAAAAGAAGACTGCCGTTTACGCTAAACGAAGTCATTGCTGCACCGCTCGTTGCGCAAATTATGCAAAACGCAGGAAAAAAAGCATACGTAAAATCAGAACATAATTTGATTGCCGAGCAGGCAAGCTTCATAGAAGGATAAATCTGCGTTACCAAAAATATTGCAATGACGAGATTTGAAACCGTTGCATACATATCTGAAACAGAGTCGCTTGACAGGTGCATATCAAATGATTTAACGATTGACGACAATATTATAAAACAAATCAATATCAAACAGCATCTTAAAGGACCTTGTGCATTTTTTGAGAAAACAGATGAAATATAATCTATAATTTGATTAAACGATATACTGCTGATATTTTCATAATCAAAATCGTCAATTCCGAGTTCTTCTAAAAGACTTGCGGTATCGTCATCGAGCAAATCAAATGACGATAAATCATATTCATCAAGTTGTGATTGATAATCTGCAATTTTTTCCTCAGCAAAACACACATCGGGAAAAACAAGAATAAGCATAAAAATAAACATTACGAGTATTTTAATTTTTCTTTTCATTTAAGCATTCCTATCATAATATCCATAATTGTTGTAAAAAGCGGCAATGCTGTCACAAGAATAATAATTTTTGCCGACAGCTCCGTTTGGTTTGCAAGCGTATTTTCGCCGTTATCCCTGCACAAATCCGAAAGCAATTGAGCTATCATAGATATTCCGAGAATTTTAAGCATAATTTTTATGTATGGTAATAAAACGGAAATTTCATTACTTATTGACGTCAGCCTGTCAACTATTCCTTTTAAATCTTTTGATATTAACGTGAAAATAATTATTGTGCATACAATGTTTACAAGAAAAGTAAATTCTTTCGAATAATTTTTCAGCACAATATTAATAATCAGTGCCGTCAATACAATTCCTACAACCTTAATCATAAGTCAAAAAGTGATTTAACGGCTGAAAACAAATTGCTTATTTGCGGAATAATCATCATTAATACAACTATTACACCTGCAAGGGTTGTAAGCATTGCTTGCTCTTCCCTGCCGCTTCTTATTAAAACCATATTAAGTACAGCAACTATTATTCCTATCGCTGCAATTTTAAAGATAAAACTAATATCCATTTATCCTCCTATATCAGCAAGATTGCTATTAAACAGCCTATTCCTAAGCCGAGAGCATATATTATTTTATAATGAGCAGTATAATATTGCTGATAATAATCTTTTAATATTCTAAATGTTTCGCAAAATTCGTTTGCCTCATTTATTTGAGTTTGAGAGTCATATTTTCCTATTGAATTTATGTAATCGTATATTTTTTCATTTTCTTCTCTTTTAAGAGGTGAAGATGAAATTATATTATTTAAATCAATATCCTTAAGCTTTTCACTGTTATTGAGTAAATCAAAAATTTTTTCTGTTTCAGGATTAGTAGTTTTTAATAAAACCATTACTTTTGAGCCTAAGAACACCATCTTATCACAATAATCAATTTTGCTTTTTTCGTACTTACATATACTCGCTGAAAGGAGTATAGATATTCCTAATATCATTAGAATTCCTGCCGTTTTCATTTTCATCCTCCGTCAAATCGATAATGTCAAATCCTTCATCAATTCCGTGTAAAAAAAACAATGTGCGAAAATTCACGAGTAGAGATAAGCTGAATAGCTATTTGATTTCTCATTAAATCATTAATTGATTTTAAATGGATAGATAAAATAAACGACGTACCGCTTGAAAATCCGAATTTTATTGCCTCTACTTCATCCGAGTTTCCTATTTCATCGCAAACTATTAATTCAGGAGAAAGCGTTCTTACTGCCAATTCAATTCCCTTAGCTTTTTTATACGAGGATATAACATCTGTATTAATTCCGATATCAAAGCCGGAAGAAAGTTCTTTTCTTTCATCAATAACGCTTATTTTTTTATATTTTCCTGCATATCCGCTTGATAAAAGCCGTGTCATATCTCTTAATATTGTTGTTTTGCCGCTTGAAGGCGGACCTGCAATAATAACACTTGGCGTTGAATTTGCGAAAAGAATATTTAAAATATTTTTTGAACAATCAACGACATTATGAGATATTCTTATGTTAAGACTGCTAATATTCTTAACGCTTGAAATTAAGTTGTTTTTATAAACAGCTTCACCTGCTATACCTATTCTTGAGCCGAATTTATCGGTTACGTATCCGTCAATCATTGTTTGCATATTTGTATGATACGAATTATTACAAAAACTGTCGAGAATAAATATAAACTCATCATCGCTGATAAATCTGCAATCGTTCAAATAATGATTAATAAGCTTGTCATATTTACTGATAAAAAAAGGTTTATCAAGAATGTAAATAACTATAGGTTTATTAACTCTAAACCTAATCTCAGTTATTTTTGACAAAACAGATACATCAAATGACAAAAAGCAGTTTTTTAAATCGCTTGGAAAGTGCTCTAAAACAGAAAAAATATTGTCCATAAAATCACCTTGCTTAATAGTATGCTGAATTTTTGAAAAATATAACAAATTTTCAGTTGAAGTAGAAAAGCAAATGTGATATTATATGTATATAATTATAATATTTACGGAAGTGCGGTTGCAGTAATGAATAGCAATATAACTATCAACACAAAAACAAACAAATTCATTAACGGCGAAACGGTTAGCTATACTCTTATGGCTACGGTTTCGCTTTTTGTTCTGTTTGCATTAAAACAGATATTAAAAGTTTTTATCGGCGTTGCAGTTGCTCCGAGCTGTATCATCGCTTTTATCACGGCAAGTATTATTTCATTTTTGCTTGAAAGAAAATTTGTGTTTGGCAAAAAGATGTTAGCATCAAACGCTAAACAAATAATATTTTTTATAATCAGAGCAGCAGTTAACTTCGGCTTTTATAAACTTTCGGAATTTGGGTTTAAAAATATGCTTGATATGCCAATCACGTTTGTTTGGTTTATAGCCGTTGTAACTTCTTTTTTATTTAACTATATTTATGACAGAACACTCGTTTTTGATTGCGGATATGAGGCAATAAGTGTAAAACAGTCAAAAATATATAAAACTTTTTATAAAAACAGATATGTATTTTTATCCTCTGCCTTAGCACTTTTATGTATAAGCATTCTTTATATCATTTATTCAGCATTTCCGTTTGGCGATACAACTGTTATGAGAATGGACCTTTATCATCAATACGGACCGCTTTTTGCCGAACTTTATGACAGAATAGTTGAACACAAAAGCCTGCTTTATTCTTGGACAACGGGCGGCGGCTCAAGCTTTTTAGGCAATTATCTAAACTATCTGTCAAGTCCGCTTTCGTTTTTAATTTTCCTTTTTAATAAGGAGGATATTGCATTTGCCATTACCTTTATAGTTGGATTAAAATGCATATTAAGTGCAACCACATTCAGTTACTACTTAAAGAGCAGCTTTGGCAAAAATAATTATTACGTAAGTGCATTCGGCGTACTCTATGCCTTTAGCGCATATTTCCTTGCATATTATTGGAATATTATGTGGCTTGACGGAATGATTATGCTTCCGCTTATTGTTCTCGGAATTGAAAGAATTTTCAATAAAGGAGACATTAAGCTATATACTCTTTCAATGATTTTGCTTTTCTTTGCAAATTATTATATGGGCTATATGAGTTGTATATTCGCAATAATATATTTCGTTGCCTACTTCATTATTTCATACAAAAATGACGGTAAACTCAATCCTAATGCAAAATTTGAAAAGAAATATTCAACAAAAGCATTGATGAATAACACTTTTATTAACAGAGGAATTAAGTTTGCTTTAGGAAGCGTCATTGCAGCAATGTTTTGCGCTATTACTTTAATACCGGTGTTTATGATATTAAAGAACAGTTCTGCAACATCAGGCACTTTTCCTGATACATTCACAAGCTATTTTGATATTCTTGACTTCATAACCTCTCACTTTGCAATTCTCGAAACAACTATAAGAAGTAGTGGCGACAACGTTCTCCCTAATGTATATACCGGCATTTTGACGCTTATATTGCTGCCGTTATTCTTACTCAACAACAAAATAAGTCTTAAAGAAAAAGCGACTTACGTGCTTTTGATGGTTTTCTTTATTTTCAGTTTCAACAATAACTGTGCAAACTATATTTGGCACGCATTCCATTTTCCTAATGATTTGCCATATCGTTTTTCGTATATGTATTCATTTATAGTTGCTGTTATGGGATATAAAACCTTAATCAATTTCAAAGCAATTAATATTAAAGATATCGTATATTCGGGACTTGGCATTATTGCAATCGTTATTTTAGCTCAAAAATTTCTTACTAACAAAATGACTAACGGTACCATTTATGCAACAATTATTTTAGTTGCACTTTGGTGCGGATATCTTCTTATCGTTAAAAACAAGAATATTCAAAAAAGACTGACAGCATTTGTTCTTATAGTATTTTTAGTCGGTGAAACAGTTATAAGCGCCGTTACCGGAATACCTCTTAATCAGGAAAACGGAAACTATAAAGAAAATTTTTCCACATATACCGATGCAATCAAACATATTGACTCAAATGATAAAGACTTCTATAGAACGGAGCTTTGCTATCTAAATACACGTATGGACCCGTCTTATTACGGCTATAACGGAATATCCGTATTTTCGTCAATGGCATACGAATCATATTCAGAGCTTCAGCACAGCTTAGGAATGTTTGGCAATAGAATTAACAGCTATACTTACAATACTCAAACGCCTGTATACAATATGATGTTTAACATTAAATATTTAATCCAAACCGATGTAAGCTTAGCTCCTTCTTCTAATCTTTATAAAAAGAAATACACAACAAAAAACAAACAGGCAAATGTATATGAAAACAAGTATAATCTGCCTATCGCCTACTGCGTTAATTCAAATATTGAGGATTGGATAACAGATGAGGGCAATCCGTTTGAAATTCAAAGTGACTTTATAAAGCTTGCAACGGGATATTCAAATGTGTTTAAAAACGTTGATTATATCAGTACCGACTTTGACTCAGTAACAGGTGATGACGTTACTGAAAACGGAACATATTGGCTTAATAAAAGCGATGCTTCATCAAAATACGGCACAGAAACAATTACGCTGTCACCTACTATCGACGGAAACCTTTATCTTTATGTTAAGTCAAGCGATTTAAAGAGCATAACTGTTAATTCTGAAAAAGTATCTGATATTACACAAAACACAGATGAGGAATATTTACTTGACCTTGGTTTCCACAATAAAGGCGATGAAGTTAAGGTCTCGCTTGACGGCGGAACTATGGAAAGTGAGAGCACATCGTTTGATATTTATTGTTACAGTTGCGATGACTCGGTATTGAAAAATGCTTACAATTCTCTTTCCAAGAACACTTTAAATGTATCATCTTATAGCGACACATCAATTAAAGGTACAATTTCCTCAAAAGAAAATTGTTATTTATATTCATCAATTCCTTATGATGACGGTTGGAGCGTATATGTCGATGGCAAAAAAGCAGAAACATTTGAAATCGGCGGTACTCTTCTTGCAATTGAATTAACTGCGGGTAATCATCAAATCGAATATAAATATACTCCATCAGGCTTTGTTTGCGGCATAGCGGTTACGGCAATTACTGCATTTGGATTATGCGGTTATTATATATTCAGTAAATCTTCTTTAAAACTTAACAAAAGAGCGAGAAAGAAGGAGAAAAATATTGTTGAATAAATAAAAATCAGTATAATTCTTAAAAATCTATTTACAATAATGTGCTTTTATTGTAGAATACACGTGAACATTTGAGAGGAGTTTCATATTACTATGGCAAGACAAACAGCAATCAGTATTAACACTATTCCAATCGGTCCACTTGGCATAATCGGTATGCCGGGATGCGAAGAATTAACGGACAAAATTGACAAGTACCTCGTTAAATGGCGCAGAACTCAAGCAAGTGAGCATGCTGAGTCAATTGCTTTCTTTGGCTATCAAAGAGATACATATAAAATTGATGTATCTATTCCCCGTTTCGGCAGCGGCGAAGGCAAGGGTGTTATTAACGAAAGCGTAAGAGGTTACGATATTTATATTGTATGCGACGTATTTAACTACAGCTGCAGCTATGATATGTACGGCAAAAAGGTTTATATGTCACCCGACGATCATTTCGCTGACCTAAGAGAGTTATTTCAGCGCTTTGTTCAAAAACCAAAAAGAGTTTCTGTTATTATGCCTATGCTTTACGAGGGCAGACAGCACAGAAGAAACGGTCGTGAATCACTTGATGCGGCACTTATGCTGCAAGAGCTTGTTCATATGGGCGTGTCAAATATCATTACATTTGACGCACACGATCCGAGAATTTCAAATGCAATTCCACTTGCAGGTTTTGATGATGTTCAAGCGACATATCAGATGATAAAGGCACTTGTCAGAGCCGTTCCTGATATATCACTAAACAAAAAAGATACTATTGTAATCTCTCCTGATGAAGGCGGTATGTCAAGATGTATGTACTATTCATCAGTGCTAAAGCTTGACCTTGGTATGTTCTATAAAAGACGTGATTACTCTGTAATCGTAAACGGCAAAAACCCTATTGAGGCTCACGAATATTTGGGACGTGACGTAAACGGTAAGGACGTTATTATCGTTGACGATATGATTTCATCGGGTGAATCTGTAATTGACGTTGCAAATAACCTCAAGAAGCAGGGCGCAAAGAGAATATTCGTATTTGCATCATTCGGTCTTTTCTGTAACGGTCTTGAGTGCTTTGATAAAGCGGCTGCAGACGGTATTGTTGATAAGATTTTCACAACAAACTTAATTTACAGAAATCCTGACCTTGCAACTCGTGAATGGTACTGTGAAGTTGATATGTCAAAATATATCTCACTTCTTATCGATACTCTTAACCACGATGAAACTATATCAAGTCTTCTTAACCCTGTTACAAAGATTAAGAATCTTGTTAGTAAACTTGAAAATAAATAGGAGATAATTATGCAGTGTGTGTTGTTGGCGGCAGGCTATGCCACAAGATTGTATCCGCTTACGGAAAATATGCCTAAGGCACTTTTAAAACTCGGTGACAAGACTATTTTGGAAATGGTTACGGATAAAATTGACGAGGTTAGCGACGTCGAAAATATCTACATTGTGACTAACGAAAAGTTTTATAAGCAGTTTGAAAAGTGGTGCGAAAGCTATAAAGGTCCGAAAAAAGTTAAGGTTATTAACGACCATACAACGAGTAATGATAACAGACTCGGCGCAATCGGTGATTTGAAGTACGTTATTGATACGGAAAATATCAATGACGAAATTCTTGTTATGGCAAGCGATAATATATTTGATTTTTCGCTTTGCGATTTTGTGGATATGTACCGCAGTAAAAATGCTGATATGATTTGTGCGCATACGATTGAAAATAAAGAAGATTTACATTCTATGGGCGTTGTTGAACTTGACGGTGACGGCAAGGTGACAAGTTTTGAAGAAAAGCCGAAACAGCCTAAATCGGATTTGGGTGTACCGCCGTTTTATCTGTATAAACGCGATACACTACCTCTTATAGATAAATATTTGAAAGAGGGCAATAATCCCGACGCACCAGGACATTTTATACCGTGGCTTATCGGTAAAAACGATGTGTACGCATATGTGTTTGACGCAGTTCGTATTGACATCGGTACACAGGAAAGCTATTATGACGCTTGTGAAAGGCAGAAAAACGGTACATTGTTTAATAACTAAAACCAAAGGGCAGTTTAAAAACTGTCCTTTTTACTTGCAATCAAAGATGAGGAAAAGCTCATCTTTTTTGTGTTCACAAATTGTTAAAAAACTAAATACAAAATATTCATTGACAAAAGAAACAATGTGAGTATAATAATAGATGAAAGGTCAAAGAAAGTCAAAGTCAAAGAGGTGATTGAAAAATGGGTATGAGTGATAAGATAGAAGCTTTCATAAATGAACTTCTCAAAGACGATACGGACGAATGGTTGGAGCTTAAACGAAACGAACTTGCTTCAATATTCGGATGTGTTCCGTCACAAATTAATTACGTTATTTCAACAAGGTTTAATCCCGACCACGGTTACATCGTCGAATCAAGACGAGGCGGCGGAGGTTATTTGAGGATTAAACAGGTAAAGCACGAAGATGGTATCATAATGCAGACCATCAAAGCCGTAGGCGAAAGCCTTGACGAGAAAACCGCTAAATCATATTTGGCAAACTTAATTAGGCACAACGCTCTTGATGAAAGAACAGCCTCAATTATATTCAGCGGAATATGCGACAATTCTTTGACTGTTAATCAACCGCAAAAGACAAAGTAAGAGCAAATATATTTAAGAATATGCTTGCTATGGCAGGTAAATAAGGAGGATGATTGGAATGTATGATTTATTTTCAGATTTGTTTGATGGGTTTGATTGGTTTATGCAGCCGACAACTTATAAAGAGGAAAAGAAGTGTCCCGTTTGCGGACGTACTTATTCCGATTTCAGACGAGATGGTAAGCTTGGGTGCAGTGAATGTTACAAAGTGTTCAGAGGTCCTGTAACCGAAACATTACGACAAATTCATCCGAGTACCGTTCATGTCGGTAAGATACCGTCAAAGTCAGGCGAAGAACTTAAATTAAAGAGAAAGTACGAAACACTAAAGCAAGAACTTTCGGCGGCGGTTAAAAATGAGGATTACGAAACAAGCCGCAAAACTTCATAAACAGATTCGTGAAATAGAAAATAGAGGTGAAAAAGTACATG
>ENA-OQHF01001162-OQHF01001162.1-human-gut-metagenome-genome-assembly--contig:-NODE-1162-length-14835-cov-4.156989_pt1 | contig 14835 bp, 12 predicted proteins | sample MGYA00242559_ERZ504709 | MGnify/ENA primary metagenome ERZ504709 (study PRJEB26092, sample SAMD00036203) | human gut metagenome | host: Homo sapiens | study: EMG produced TPA metagenomics assembly of... | reverse complement strand
ATGCCGCAGATCTGACGCGCACCTGGGCGGCGCACGGCGATAACGACTTTGCCATCTGATCAAAGACGTTAACGATGAGCAGCAGGCGCTGATTAGTACCATGAAGGCCGGTACCAGTTACATTGATTACCATATCCAGTTCCATCAGCGTATCGCGAAGCTGTTGCGTAAACACCAGTTGGTTACCGACATGAGCGAAGAGGCGATGGTGGAGAATGACCTGACCGGGCCGTTTATGCCGCACGGGATTGGCCATCCGCTGGGTCTGCAGGTGCATGATGTCGCTGGCTTTATGCAGGATGACACCGGTACGCATCTGGCGGCGCCGTCGAAATACCCGTATCTGCGCTGCACCCGTATTATCGAGCCGCGGATGGTGTTAACTATTGAACCCGGCATCTACTTCATCGAGTCGTTACTGGCGCCGTGGCGTGAAGGCCCGTTCAGCAAGCACTTTAACTGGCAAAAAATTGACGCCATGAAGCCGTTCGGTGGGATCCGTATCGAAGATAACGTGGTGATTCACGAAAACAGTATCGAAAATATGACGCGCGATCTGAAGCTGGCCTGATGGAGAGCTGGTTAATCCCGGCGGCGCCGGTTACCGTCGTTGAGGAGATTAAAAAAAGCCGTTTTATCACGCTGTTGGCGCATACCGACGGCGTGGCGGCGGCAAAAGCTTTTGTCGAGTCCGTCAGAGCGGATCACCCTGATGCCCGCCACCACTGCGTGGCGTGGGTCGCGGGGCCGCCTGATGATTCGCAACAGCTGGGGTTTTCAGACGATGGCGAACCGGCGGGAACGGCGGGTAAACCGATGCTGGCGCAGCTGATGGGAAGCGGCGTCGGCGAGATAACCGCTGTCGTCGTGCGTTACTACGGTGGTATCCTGCTGGGCACCGGCGGTCTGGTTAAGGCCTATGGCGGCGGGGTGCATCAGGCGCTGGCGCAGCTGACGACGCTGCGCAAGACGCCGTTAACGGCATATACTTTGCAGTGTGAGTATGGGCAACTGGCCGGCGTCGAAGCGCTGCTCGCCCAATTCTCCGGGAACGTCGTTGAAAGCGAATATCTGGCGTCAGTTCGGCTGCGCGTGGCGCTTCCCCAGGCCGAAGTGGCGGCTTTTTCAGCAAGACTGGCTGATTTTAGTCGTGGTTCATTGCAATTACTGAAGATTAACGAATAATCCCCTCTGTTTTTTGCCTATCAAAGGAAGCGCCAGAGATGCATTTTCGCGCCATAACCCGAATCGTTGGACTGCTGGTCATCTTGTTTTCGGGGACGATGATCGTCCCGGGATTAGTGGCCCTGATATATCGCGATGGCGCGGGACGGGCCTTCACTCAAACCTTCTTTGTCGCTCTGGCGATCGGCTCCATGCTGTGGTGGCCGAACCGTAAGCAAAAAGGCGAACTGAAATCTCGTGAAGGGTTTCTGATCGTGGTGCTGTTCTGGACCGTGCTGGGGAGCGTGGGGGCCTTGCCCTTTATCTTCTCCGAACAGCCGAACCTGACGGTGACGGATGCCTTCTTCGAGTCATTTTCCGGCCTGACGACGACCGGGGCGACCACTCTGGTGGGGCTGGACTCGCTTCCGCACGCTATCCTCTTTTATCGCCAGATGCTGCAGTGGTTCGGCGGCATGGGGATCATTGTGCTGGCGGTAGCGATTCTGCCTATCCTCGGCGTCGGGGGGATGCAGCTCTACCGCGCGGAAATGCCCGGCCCGCTGAAGGATAACAAGATGCGTCCGCGTATTGCCGAGACGGCGAAGACATTGTGGCTCATCTATGTGTTACTCACGATCGCCTGCGCATTGGCGCTCTGGTTTGCCGGTATGCCGGCGTTCGATGCGATCGGGCACAGTTTCGCCACCATCGCCATCGGCGGTTTCTCGACTCACGATGCCAGCGTCGGCTATTTCAACAGCCCGATGATCAACTCCATCATTGCCATCTTCCTGCTGATCTCCGGCTGTAACTACGGTCTGCATTTTTCGTTGTTGAGCGGACGCAGCCTGAAGGTGTACTGGCGCGACCCTGAATTTAGGATGTTCATTGGCGTCCAGTTGACGCTGGTCATCGTCTGTACGCTGGTGCTATGGCTTCATAACGTGTACGGCTCGGTGTTGACGACGCTGAACCAGGCGTTTTTCCAGGTGGTGTCGATGGCGACCACCGCGGGGTTCACCACCGATAGCATTGCACGCTGGCCGCTGTTCCTTCCGGTGCTGTTGCTGTGCTCCGCATTTATCGGCGGCTGCGCTGGCTCCACGGGCGGTGGATTAAAAGTGATCCGTATCCTGTTGCTGTTCAAGCAGGGCAACCGTGAGCTGAAGCGGCTGGTGCACCCGAATGCGGTGTATAGCATTAAATTAGGTAACCGCGCGCTGCCGGAACGTATTCTGGAAGCGGTATGGGGATTCTTCTCCGCCTATGCGCTGGTCTTTATCATTAGTATGCTGGCGATTATCGCCACCGGGGTGGATGACTTCTCTGCTTTCGCCTCCGTGGTGGCGACATTGAACAACCTCGGGCCTGGGCTCGGCGTCGTCGCGGATAACTTTGCCACCATGAACCCGGTCGCGAAATGGATCCTGATTGCTAATATGCTGTTTGGTCGTCTGGAAGTGTTCACCTTGCTGGTGCTCTTTACCCCCACTTTCTGGCGCGAATAACAGGAGTGCTCGTGAAAACTTTAATTCTCTTCTCCACCCGCGACGGGCAGACCCGTGAAATCGCTTCGTTTCTCGCCTCTGAGCTTAAAGAGCTGGGCATCGATGCGGACACCCTGAACCTGAACCGTACCGATGTCGTCGAATGGCATCACTACGATCGGGTGGTCATTGGCGCGTCGATTCGCTACGGGCACTTTCATCCGGCGGTGGACCGCTTTGTGAAAAAAGCATCTGGCAGCACTGCAGGCGCTGGCCGGGGCATTCTTTTCGGTTAACCTGGTGGCGCGTAAACCTGAGAAGCGCACGCCGCAGACCAACAGCTATACGCGTAAGTTTCTGCTGAACTCGCCGTGGCAGCCGCAGAGCTGCGCGGTATTTGCCGGCGCGCTGCGCTACCCGCGCTACAGCTGGTACGATCGGTTTATGATCCGCCTGATTATGAAAATGACCGGGGGTGAAACGGATACCCGCAAAGAAGTGGTCTATACCGACTGGCAACAGGTATCCCGGTTTGCTCGGGAAATCGCACAGATGGCGCGCAAATAGCGCGTAAAACTCGCGTTGTGATGGAAAATCGAGCGAACGAAAAGCTTTTTTTGCATTTCCCCTTGTCACCTCAGAATTACTCCCTATAATGCGCCTCCACTGACACGGAACAACGGCAAACAAGCCGCCGGGTCAGCGGGGTTCCGGTGAGAACCTCGCAGAGAAAAGCAAAAATAAATGCTTGACTCTGCAGCGGGAAAGCGTAATATGCACACCCCGCGCCGCAGCGAAAACGAAGCGGCACTGCTCTTTAACAATTTATCAGACAATCTGTGTGGGCACTCAAAGTGACATGGATTCTTAACGTCCTCGGACGAAAAATGAATACCAAGTCTCAAGAGTGAACACGTAATTCATTACGAAGTTTAATTCTTTGAGCATCAAACTTAAATTGAAGAGTTTGATCATGGCTCAGATTGAACGCTGGCGGCAGGCCTAACACATGCAAGTCGAGCGGTAGCACAGAGAGCTTGCTCTCGGGTGACGAGCGGCGGACGGGTGAGTAATGTCTGGGAAACTGCCTGATGGAGGGGGATAACTACTGGAAACGGTAGCTAATACCGCATAATGTCGCAAGACCAAAGTGGGGGACCTTCGGGCCTCATGCCATCAGATGTGCCCAGATGGGATTAGCTAGTAGGTGGGGTAACGGCTCACCTAGGCGACGATCCCTAGCTGGTCTGAGAGGATGACCAGCCACACTGGAACTGAGACACGGTCCAGACTCCTACGGGAGGCAGCAGTGGGGAATATTGCACAATGGGCGCAAGCCTGATGCAGCCATGCCGCGTGTGTGAAGAAGGCCTTCGGGTTGTAAAGCACTTTCAGCGGGGAGGAAGGCGTTAAGGTTAATAACCTTGGCGATTGACGTTACCCGCAGAAGAAGCACCGGCTAACTCCGTGCCAGCAGCCGCGGTAATACGGAGGGTGCAAGCGTTAATCGGAATTACTGGGCGTAAAGCGCACGCAGGCGGTCTGTCAAGTCGGATGTGAAATCCCCGGGCTCAACCTGGGAACTGCATTCGAAACTGGCAGGCTAGAGTCTTGTAGAGGGGGGTAGAATTCCAGGTGTAGCGGTGAAATGCGTAGAGATCTGGAGGAATACCGGTGGCGAAGGCGGCCCCCTGGACAAAGACTGACGCTCAGGTGCGAAAGCGTGGGGAGCAAACAGGATTAGATACCCTGGTAGTCCACGCCGTAAACGATGTCGATTTGGAGGTTGTGCCCTTGAGGCGTGGCTTCCGGAGCTAACGCGTTAAATCGACCGCCTGGGGAGTACGGCCGCAAGGTTAAAACTCAAATGAATTGACGGGGGCCCGCACAAGCGGTGGAGCATGTGGTTTAATTCGATGCAACGCGAAGAACCTTACCTGGTCTTGACATCCACAGAACTTTCCAGAGATGGATTGGTGCCTTCGGGAACTGTGAGACAGGTGCTGCATGGCTGTCGTCAGCTCGTGTTGTGAAATGTTGGGTTAAGTCCCGCAACGAGCGCAACCCTTATCCTTTGTTGCCAGCGGTCCGGCCGGGAACTCAAAGGAGACTGCCAGTGATAAACTGGAGGAAGGTGGGGATGACGTCAAGTCATCATGGCCCTTACGACCAGGGCTACACACGTGCTACAATGGCATATACAAAGAGAAGCGACCTCGCGAGAGCAAGCGGACCTCATAAAGTATGTCGTAGTCCGGATTGGAGTCTGCAACTCGACTCCATGAAGTCGGAATCGCTAGTAATCGTAGATCAGAATGCTACGGTGAATACGTTCCCGGGCCTTGTACACACCGCCCGTCACACCATGGGAGTGGGTTGCAAAAGAAGTAGGTAGCTTAACCTTCGGGAGGGCGCTTACCACTTTGTGATTCATGACTGGGGTGAAGTCGTAACAAGGTAACCGTAGGGGAACCTGCGGTTGGATCACCTCCTTACCTTAAAGAACCTGCCTTTGTAGTGCTCACACAGATTGTCTGATGAAAGTAAAGAAGCAAGGCGTCTTGCGATTGAGACTTCAGTGTCCCCTTCGTCTAGAGGCCCAGGACACCGCCCTTTCACGGCGGTAACAGGGGTTCGAATCCCCTAGGGGACGCCACTTGCTGGTTCGTGAGTGAAAGACGCGTGCCGAACTATCTCAAAACTCATCCTCGGGTGACGTTTGAGATATTTGCTCTTTAAAAATCTGGATCAAGCTGAAAATTGAAACGACACACAGTTAATGTGTGTTCGAGTCTCTCAAATTTTCGCAATCAGAAGTGAAACATCTTCGGGTTGTGAGGTTAAGCGACTAAGCGTACACGGTGGATGCCCTGGCAGTCAGAGGCGATGAAGGACGTGCTAATCTGCGAAAAGCGTCGGTAAGGTGATATGAACCGTTATAACCGGCGATGTCCGAATGGGGAAACCCAGTGTGATTCGTCACACTATCGTTAACTGAATACATAGGTTAACGAGGCGAACCGGGGGAACTGAAACATCTAAGTACCCCGAGGAAAAGAAATCAACCGAGATTCCCCCAGTAGCGGCGAGCGAACGGGGAGCAGCCCAGAGTCTGAATCAGCTTGTGTGTTAGTGGAACGGTCTGGAAAGTCCGACGGTACAGGGTGATAGTCCCGTACACCAAAATGCACAGGCTGTGAACTCGAAGAGTAGGGCGGGACACGTGGTATCCTGTCTGAATATGGGGGGACCATCCTCCAAGGCTAAATACTCCTGACTGACCGATAGTGAACCAGTACCGTGAGGGAAAGGCGAAAAGAACCCCGGCGAGGGGAGTGAAAAAGAACCTGAAACCGTGTACGTACAAGCAGTGGGAGCACCTTCGGGTGTGACTGCGTACCTTTTGTATAATGGGTCAGCGACTTATATTCTGTAGCAAGGTTAACCGTATAGGGGAGCCGCAGGGAAACCGAGTCTTAACTGGGCGTTAAGTTGCAGGGTATAGACCCGAAACCCGGTGATCTAGCCATGGGCAGGTTGAAGGTTGGGTAACACTAACTGGAGGACCGAACCGACTAATGTTGAAAAATTAGCGGATGACTTGTGGCTGGGGGTGAAAGGCCAATCAAACCGGGAGATAGCTGGTTCTCCCCGAAAGCTATTTAGGTAGCGCCTCGTGAACTCATCTTCGGGGGTAGAGCACTGTTTCGGCTAGGGGGTCATCCCGACTTACCAACCCGATGCAAACTACGAATACCGAAGAATGTTATCACGGGAGACACACGGCGGGTGCTAACGTCCGTCGTGAAGAGGGAAACAACCCAGACCGCCAGCTAAGGTCCCAAAGTCATGGTTAAGTGGGAAACGATGTGGGAAGGCACAGACAGCCAGGATGTTGGCTTAGAAGCAGCCATCATTTAAAGAAAGCGTAATAGCTCACTGGTCGAGTCGGCCTGCGCGGAAGATGTAACGGGGCTAAACCATGCACCGAAGCTGCGGCAGCGACACTATGTGTTGTTGGGTAGGGGAGCGTTCTGTAAGCCTGCGAAGGTGTGCTGTGAGGCATGCTGGAGGTATCAGAAGTGCGAATGCTGACATAAGTAACGATAAAGCGGGTGAAAAGCCCGCTCGCCGGAAGACCAAGGGTTCCTGTCCAACGTTAATCGGGGCAGGGTGAGTCGACCCCTAAGGCGAGGCCGAAAGGCGTAGTCGATGGGAAACAGGTTAATATTCCTGTACTTGGTGTTACTGCGAAGGGGGGACGGAGAAGGCTATGTTAGCCGGGCGACGGTTGTCCCGGTTTAAGCATGTAGGCTGATTGTCCAGGCAAATCCGGATAATCAAGGCTGAGGTGTGATGACGAGGCACTACGGTGCTGAAGTAACAAATGCCCTGCTTCCAGGAAAAGCCTCTAAGCATCAGGTAACATTAAATCGTACCCCAAACCGACACAGGTGGTCAGGTAGAGAATACCAAGGCGCTTGAGAGAACTCGGGTGAAGGAACTAGGCAAAATGGTGCCGTAACTTCGGGAGAAGGCACGCTGGTGTGTAGGTGAAGTCCCTGCGGATGGAGCTGAGACCAGTCGAAGATACCAGCTGGCTGCAACTGTTTATTAAAAACACAGCACTGTGCAAACACGAAAGTGGACGTATACGGTGTGACGCCTGCCCGGTGCCGGAAGGTTAATTGATGGGGTTATCCGTAAGGAGAAGCTCTTGATCGAAGCCCCGGTAAACGGCGGCCGTAACTATAACGGTCCTAAGGTAGCGAAATTCCTTGTCGGGTAAGTTCCGACCTGCACGAATGGCGTAATGATGGCCAGGCTGTCTCCACCCGAGACTCAGTGAAATTGAACTCGCTGTGAAGATGCAGTGTACCCGCGGCAAGACGGAAAGACCCCGTGAACCTTTACTATAGCTTGACACTGAACATTGAGCCTTGATGTGTAGGATAGGTGGGAGGCTTTGAAGCGTGGACGCCAGTCTGCGTGGAGCCAACCTTGAAATACCACCCTTTAATGTTTGATGTTCTAACGTTGGCCCCTTACCGGGGTTGCGGACAGTGTCTGGTGGGTAGTTTGACTGGGGCGGTCTCCTCCCAAAGCGTAACGGAGGAGCACGAAGGTTAGCTAATCCTGGTCGGACATCAGGAGGTTAGTGCAATGGCATAAGCTAGCTTGACTGCGAGCGTGACGGCGCGAGCAGGTGCGAAAGCAGGTCATAGTGATCCGGTGGTTCTGAATGGAAGGGCCATCGCTCAACGGATAAAAGGTACTCCGGGGATAACAGGCTGATACCGCCCAAGAGTTCATATCGACGGCGGTGTTTGGCACCTCGATGTCGGCTCATCACATCCTGGGGCTGAAGTAGGTCCCAAGGGTATGGCTGTTCGCCATTTAAAGTGGTACGCGAGCTGGGTTCAGAACGTCGTGAGACAGTTCGGTCCCTATCTGCCGTGGGCGCTGGAGAATTGAGGGGGGCTGCTCCTAGTACGAGAGGACCGGAGTGGACGCATCACTGGTGTTCGGGTTGTCATGCCAATGGCACTGCCCGGTAGCTAAATGCGGAAGAGATAAGTGCTGAAAGCATCTAAGCACGAAACTTGCCCCGAGATGAGTTCTCCCTGAGACTTTAAGTCTCCTGAAGGAACGTTAAAGACGATGACGTTGATAGGCCGGGTGTGTAAGCGCAGCGATGCGTTGAGCTAACCGGTACTAATGAACCGTGAGGCTTAACCTTACAACGCCGAAGATGTTTTGGCGGATTGAGAGAATTTTCAGCTCTGATACAGATTAATCGATACGTCGGTAAGACGTGTTGATAAAACAGAATTTGCCTGGCGGCACTAGCGCGGTGGTCCCACTGACCCCATGCCGAACTCAGAAGTGAAACGCCGTAGCGCCGATGGTAGTGTGGGGTCTCCCCATGTGAGAGTAGGGAACTGCCAGGCATCAAATTGCAGTAAGCCGGGGTGACAACCGGTGGTAATAAAGCGAAGAAATTCGGTGGAGCGGTAGTTCAGTCGGTTAGAATACCTGCCTGTCACGCAGGGGGTCGCGGGTTCGAGTCCCGTCCGTTCCGCCACTTATTAAGAGCCCTGAGCATTTGCTCAGGGCTTTTTTGTTTGATCTGTTCTCTATTATTGCTAATTCAGCAAAAATCCTCTGCATTAATCGCTCTTTTTCCCCTCCACACCATCAGCCATAATTTCATCCGTTAACCGAAATGAAGAAATAACGAGGAAAATCATGGCAATCCCTGCATTTGGTCTTGGCACCTTCCGTCTGAAAGATGATGTTGTTATCGCATCCGTAAAAACCGCGCTGGAGCTGGGCTATCGTGCTATCGACACCGCGCAAATCTATGACAACGAAGCCGCGGTGGGTCAGGCTATCGCCGAAAGCGGCGTGCCGCGTGATGAGCTGTTCATCACTACCAAAATCTGGATCGAGAACCTGAGCAAAGACAAACTCATCGCCAGCCTGCAAGAAAGTCTGCAGAAGCTGCGCACGGACTATGTTGACCTGACGCTCATCCACTGGCCGTCACCGAACGATGCGGTTGCCGTTGAAGAGTTTATGGCAGCCCTGATGGAAGCGAAGAAGCTGGGTCTGACCCGTCAGATTGGTATCTCCAACTTCACTATTCCACTGATGGAGCGCGCGATCGCCGCCGTTGGCGCTGAAAACATTGCGACCAACCAGATTGAACTCTCGCCGTATCTGCAAAACCGTAAAGTCGTCGACTGGGCACGTGAGCACGGCATCCACATCACCTCTTACATGACGCTGGCTTATGGTAAGGCGCTGAAAGATGAAGTGATTGCCCGTATCGCGGCGAAACATAATGCGACTCCGGCGCAGGTTATCCTGGCATGGGCGATGGGCGAGGGGTACGCGGTGATCCCGTCCTCGACGAAGCGTGATAACCTGGCCAGCAACCTGAAGGCGCTGGATCTGCAGTTGGATGATGAAGATCGACAGGCGATCGCTGCGCTGGATTGCAACGATCGGCTGGTGAGCCCGGAAGGTCTGGCGCCGCAGTGGGATTAATCACTCGCTGCCGGTATGCCGTTCGCCCTGCCGCCCGAGAAGGTATTACGACAGCTCCTTCGGGAGCTGTTTTACGTGGTCGCTCAGAAAATCAATAAATGCCCTGATGCGAGTGCTGACCGCCCGGTCGCTGTAATAGACGGCACTGAAAGGCATTTCCACCGGTAAGCGCTTATCGGCCATTAGCTCGACAAACTCTCCGCTGGCAATCTCTTTATCCACCATGTAATCCGACAGGCAGGCAATACCGTTGCCGGTCAGGCACAGCTGCTTGAGCGTTTCGCCGCTATTGGATGACACCGCCGCTTCGATCTCTAACAGCTGGCCATCGCAACAGGAGACCGGCCAGGTATTCAGCGATACCGGCTCGGTGAAGCCGAGGCAGTGATGCTGTTTCAGATCGGACGGATGCTGCGGCATACCGTAGCGCGCGACATAGTCGGGCGAGGCGACGATCTTACGATAGCTGGTAAACAGCGGTCGGGCGCGCAGGCTGGAATCCGTTAAGGTCCCGGCCCGAATGGCCACATCCACTTTCCGTTCAATCAGATTGATAAACGTCTCAGACGAGACGAGCGACAGCGTCATTTCCGGGTAGCGCTCGCGAAATGGCTTCACCAGCGGCATGAGAAAATGCAGCATCACCGGCGTCGCGGCATCTACCCGCAGCAGGCCCCGCGGCGTCGTGCGCGTCTCCAGCAGATCGTTCTCTGCCGCCGCCATTTCCTGCAAGACCACCTGCATCCGGCGAAAATAGCGCTCGCCTTCTTCTGTCAGGCTGAGCTGGCGGGTGGTCCGATTGAGCAGGCTTACGCCTAGCTTTGATTCCAGCTTTTTGACCGCCCGGCTGACGGCGGAGTTGGCCTGTCCGAGCTGCTCGGCCGCCCGGCTGAAACTCCCGCTTTCCACCACCGCCACAAAGATGGCGATCTCCTCTGATGTGGCTCTCATTATTGCACCTATAGCAAAATTCTATTGATACTTTGATAGTTTTTGTTATTTATACAACCCTTCATACTACGTGTCATCTTAATCCTGATGCTACGGAGTAAATTATGCCACTGGCGCTATTTGCCTTAACTATCGGTGCCTTCGCAATTGGCACCACTGAATTTGTGATTGTCGGTCTGGTCCCGACCATCGCCCAGCAACTCTCTATCTCTTTGCCTTCTGCAGGACTGCTGGTCTCTATCTACGCGCTGGGCGTAGCTATCGGCGCTCCGGTGCTGACGGCGTTAACGGGGCGTATGCCGCGTAAACAGCTGCTGCTGGCGTTGATGGTCCTGTTTACGGCGGGTAATGTGCTGGCCTGGCAGGCCCCGGGCTATGAAACGCTGATCCTGGCGCGACTGCTGACCGGCCTGGCACACGGCGTGTTCTTTTCTATCGGCTCGACAATCGCCACCAGCCTGGTGGCAAAAGAGAAAGCAGCCTCGGCCATCGCCATTATGTTCGGTGGCCTGACGGTCGCGCTGGTGACCGGCGTTCCCTTTGGCACCTTTATTGGCCAGCATTTCGGCTGGCGGGAAACCTTCCTCGCGGTATCGATTCTCGGGGTGATTGTGCTAATCAGCAGTCTGATTCTGGTGCCGAATAATATTCCGGGCCGCGCCAGCGCCAGCCTGCGCGATCAGCTGAAAGTATTAACCCATCCGCGCCTGCTGATGATCTACGCCATTACCGCGCTGGGCTACGGCGGCGTGTTTACCGCTTTTACCTTCCTGGCGCCGATGATGCAGGAGCTGGCCGGCTTCAGCCCGTCAGCGGTGAGCTGGATCCTGCTGGGCTATGGTGTCTCGGTGGCTATAGGTAACGTGTGGGGCGGCAAACTGGCCGATAAGCATGGCGCCGTCTCCGCGCTGAAGTTTATCTTCGCCGCGCTGGTGCTACTGCTGCTGGTCTTCCAGCTGACCGCCAGCGTTCACTATGCCGCGCTGGCGACAGTGCTGGTGATGGGCGTTTTCGCCTTCGGCAACGTGCCGGGTCTGCAGGTCTATGTGGTGCAAAAAGCAGAGCAGTATACCCCGGGGGGCTGTCGACATCGCTTCCGGCCTGAATATTGCCGCCTTTAACGTCGGCATCGCGCTGGGGTCGATCGTCGGCGGACAGACGGTCGAGCGGTACGGTCTGGCGCAGACGCCGTGGATTGGCGCGATGATTGTGCTGGTCGCTTTGCTGTTGGTGGTCCTGAGCGGACGTTTAGATAAATTGCCACGCCGTTCGGCAGCGCTTTCTCCCGAAGGCTAAGGGTTTCTCGCAATTTGCATTGAAAGTGTATGGGAAAATCCCTATAACAGAATAACCAGTCGTCGTCGGGCTGGTTTCTGTTATCGAGGATTAATGCCCAAATTGCGAAAGAACACCTACGCCATGCGCTATGTCGCCGGACAACCTGCGGAGAGAATATTGCCTCCGGGGGCGTTTGCGGGCGTAAGTCCGGTTTATCCCGCCGGTACGCCATTAAGCAGCGATGAGAAGATCCGCGTGCTGGTATGGAATATCTTCAAGCAGCAGCGCGCAGAGTGGCAGTCGGTCCTCAAAAATTTCGGCAAAGATGCGCATTTGGTCCTGTTGCAGGAGGCGCAAACCACCCCAGAACTGGTCCGGTTCGCGACTTCAAACTATCTGGCCGCCGATCAGGTGCCGGCGCTGGTATTGCCGCAGCATCCTTCCGGCGTAATGACGCTGGCCTCCGCGCACCCCATCTATTGCTGTCCTCTGCGCGAGCGCGAGCCTATTTTGCGATTGCCGAAATCGGCGTTAGTGACCGTTTATCCGCTGCCGGATGCGCGGTTGTTGATGGTAGTCAATATCCATGCCGTCAACTTTAGCCTTGGCGTCGACGTCTACAGCAAACAGCTGCTGCCAATTGGCGATCAGATCGCCCATCACAGCGGGCCGGTGATCATGGCCGGCGACTTCAATGCCTGGAGCCGGCCGCGGATGAATGCGCTGTACCGCTTTGCGCGTGAGATGTCGTTACGCGAAGTTCGTTTCTCAGACGATCAGCGCCGCCGCGCGTTTGGTCGTCCCCTCGATTTTGTGTTCTACCGTGGGTTAAGCGTGCACGATGCTTCCGTGCTGGTGACCCGCGCCTCCGACCACAACCCGCTACTAGTCGAATTCAGTCCCGGCAAGCCTGATTAATTTAAGGTTGGTCAGGCCTGCCATGGGGCAGGCCTGCGCATGCATGGTGCTGCCTTTTATTACTCGAAAAAAAAACCGTAAGGACAAGACAACATGACAACACGCTCTCACCATGACAACGTCGAAAAGCAGTTCGGCTCCCAGGCCAGCGCCTATCTGACCAGCGCCGTACACGCCTCTGGTCGCGATCTGCAGCGGCTGGCGGAACGGCTGGCTGATTTTCCTCAGGCGAAAGTGCTGGATATGGGCTGCGGGGCAGGGCACGCCAGCTTTACCGCGGCGGGACAGGTTGCCGAGGTGACCGCCTATGATTTATCGAGCCAGATGCTTGAGGTCGTTGCCGCCGCGGCAAAGGAGAAAGGTTTTAGCAATATCGTGACCCAGCAGGGGTACGCCGAAACGCTGCCGTTCGCTGATGCCAGCTTTGATGTGGTGATTAGCCGCTACTCCGCTCACCACTGGCATGACGTTGGCCAGGCGCTGCGTGAGGTAAAACGTGTTCTCAAGCCGGGCGGGGTGATTATCGTGATGGACGTGATGTCGCCGGGTCATCCGGTACGTGATGTCTGGCTGCAGACGGTGGAAGCCCTGCGCGACACCTCGCATGTGCGTAATTATTCCAGCGGCGAGTGGTTGACGCTGGCGACTGAAGCGGGGCTGGTGGTTAACCAGTTGTTGACCGATCGCCTGCCGCTGGAGTTCAGTTCATGGGTGGCGCGGATGCGTACTCCTGAGCCGCTGGTGGAGGCGATTCGCTTATATCAGCAGAGCGCTTCGGCGGAGGTCAAAGCGTACTTCGAGTTACAGGAGGACGGATCGTTTACCAGCGATACCATTCTGTTCGAAGCGCATAAAGCGGTTTAATTTAGCCAATAAAAAAGGCACCGGGGAAGTCGGTGCCTTTTTGTCGAACCAGAGGTATCAGGACTCTGGTCGATCGCTGTTTTTCACAAACAACGTTAGCTGATCGCCTGGGCGCAGGTTGTCGGTATCGCTGTTCCAGCGCATCACGTCGCGAATATTAACGCCGTGACGTTTGGCGATGCTCGACAGCGAATCGCCTTTGCGAACGCGATAGGTGATGCTATCGCTGTTGTTCGCCAGACGCTGGGCGCTGCTGCCTGTGCTGTGGGCCGTGCTGCCGCTGTGCAACATGGTGCTGTTCGCGCGGGGTGCCGCTGTGCAAGCTGGCGGGCGACGAGCACACACGCCACTGCGCGCACTGCTGAAAGCAAATGATCTGGCTGTTCCTTTTGATGATGGTATGTGCGGGCGCGTCCGAGCAGGGGGATGTCCCAGTGGGCTTCCCTGTTTGCCGAAACGGGCCTGAAGGTGCCCAAAGCGATGGGCGACCTGCTGGGGCCCCTGTGCGTTTGCGGTGATGATGGGGGCTGTCCCGTACGCTGTACGGCATATGGGGCGCGCGCATCAGCCTGAAACGTTGTATGGCGGCCAGCTGCCTTTTGTGCGTGGCCGGCTATGCTGCGGCAGTATTCGCACCCTGGCCGCTGCTCTCGCTGGCGGGCTGTGCGCTGTGCGGTTTTTCGGTGGGCATTCTGTGGCCGGGCACATTCAGCCTTTCCATGGTACACTGTCCGGAGGGAGGCACGGCCATGTTTGCGTTGTTCGCCCTGGCGGGCGACGTGGGATGCGCGCTGGGCCCGGGCGTTGTAGGCGCGGTGTCTGGCATGGCGGGCGGCGCGCTGAAAGCGGGGCTGCTGGCCGCGTGTGCGTTCCCGGTGCTGCTGCTGCTGGCGGTGTCCCGGCTGCGCCGCCGCCCGAAGGGGGAACAGTAAGATGGCAAGAAGCGAAAAAGCTGTCGTCACCGTACTGTGCATGGTACATGACGGGACGCGCCTGCTGCTGCAAAACAGGGTGAAAGCCGACTGGCGCGGCTATACGCTTCCCGGCGGCCATGTGGAAAAGGGCGAATCCTTTGTGCAGGCGGTGACGCGGGAGATGCGTGAGGAGACCGGCCTCA
>ENA-OQHF01001160-OQHF01001160.1-human-gut-metagenome-genome-assembly--contig:-NODE-1160-length-14841-cov-3.062458_pt1 | contig 14841 bp, 13 predicted proteins | sample MGYA00242559_ERZ504709 | MGnify/ENA primary metagenome ERZ504709 (study PRJEB26092, sample SAMD00036203) | human gut metagenome | host: Homo sapiens | study: EMG produced TPA metagenomics assembly of... | reverse complement strand
CAGATGGAATATATCGTGGCACTGGACAAGTACCGCCACTTTGTGCTTGCAGCCGAGGCATGCGGCGTGACACAGCCTACCCTCAGCGCGATGATTCAAAAGCTGGAAGAAGAACTGGATGTCAAGATTTTCAACCGCGACCGGAAGAATATCACCCCTACCCGCATCGGCGAAAAAATCATCCGTCAGGCACAGATTGTGCTGAATGAAACCCAGTGCATAAAGGAAGTGGTAGCCGACGAAACGGACAGCATGAACGGTAACCTGCGTATCGGTATTCTGCCCACCATTGCTCCCTACCTCGTGCCCGACTTTATCCATCATTTCCGGAAAACCTACCCGCACGTAAGCCTGTTCATTGATGAGAAAGAAAACAAGTCATTGCTACAGGAGCTGCACTATGGCAACCTGGACATTATCCTGACCACCCCGCCGGAGGACTTGAACGGCCTGTTAGAGATTCCGGTCTATACCGAGAAGTTCGTGGCCTACTTTTCTGAAGCATGCGACCAGGCCAAAAGCTGTATCGCCAACGGTACCCTTCCTCCCGAACAAATGTGGATTCTGAAAGAAGGTCATTGTGTACCCAACGGCGGAATGAATTTCTGCAAAAACAAGGACATCGGCAATCACATCTATGAGGCCGGAAGCATCGAGACCCTCATAAAAATCGTGGACCGGAACGGTGGATATACCATCATCCCCGAACTTCATATTGCGTCGCTAACCGAGAAACAGAAAGCCCATGTCCTGCCTCTTCAGGCAAATCCTCCGGCACAACGCCACGTATCCATTCTTATCAAAGAAGACTTTATCCGCGAAAGAATGGTCAATGCGGTCATAGATACTCTTAAATCCATCATTCCCGCTTCTATGTTAGAAAAACGGCTGTCTTCACATTCCGTCAGATTACGGCACTCAAAGAGCGAATGAATGACAATATGTCACAGAATAAGACTTTTTGTCTTTATGATTTAAATTTAAAGTGACAATTTGTTACAATCTATTCCATCAGACAGCTAATATAGTTTGCAAAGGTTTAAAAATCGGCATAGAAGGTTTAAAATAAAGGTACTACATTAAAAATGGAAGTTACAACAACCTCCATTCAAGATTTGTGGTACACTGTTTGCAAAAGAGTAAGTGAACTTGAATTTCAAAAGGGTTCGGGTTCAGAAACAAAATTGATTAACAACTAAAAATAGGAGATTACAACTATGATGCCGACTAGAAAATATTACAATCAGAACTGGTTACCAAGTATCTTTAATGACTTCTTCGATAACAACTGGATGGAAAAAGCAAACGCTACCGCACCTGCAATCAATGTGGTGGAAAGCGACAAGGATTACAAAGTAGAAGTAGCCGTTCCGGGAATGACTAAAGAGGATTTCAATATCCACTTGGGTGATGAAAACGAACTGGTCATCTCCATGGAAAAAGAAAGTTGAAAACGAAGACAAGAAAACAAAAAATACTTACGACGTGAGTTCTCTTACACCAAGTTCCAACAGTCACTTTACTTGCCCGACAATGTCGATAAAGAAAAGATTACTGCCAATGTAGCAAATGGTGTATTGACTATTGAGCTGCCAAAGTATTCTCAGGAAGAAAAAGCAAAAATTAATCGTGTGATTGAAATACATTAATCATCACAAATAACGGAAAACTCTCGTCTGCATCCATTGTGGGCGAGAGTTTTTATTTTGGAACTAACTTAAAACGATTGATATATGGCATTTATTGATTACTATAAGATTTTGGGAGTAGACCGTAATGCCACTCAGGATGAAATCAAGCAGGCATACCGGAAGCTGGCCAAGAAATATCATCCTGACCTGAACAAGGATGACCCGTCGGCAGAAGGAAAGTTCCAGCAAGTGAATGAAGCCAACGAAGTATTGAGCGATCCGGAAAAGCGTAAGAAATACGACGAATATGGCGAACACTGGAAACATGCCGATGAGTTTAAGCAGGAACGTGAGGCATACAGCAGGGCACAGCAACAGCACGGTGGCTCCGGCTACTGGTACTCCATGAACGACGGTGAATTTACGGAAGGATTTGGAGGAACAGGGGCAAGCGGCTTCTCCGATTTCTTCGAACAGCTTTTCGGCCACGGAAGAGGTGGACGAGGAGGATACCACACCATGTCGAGGGGACAGGATATAGAAGCACAGATGCACTTGTCGCTCAATGAAGCCTACGTCACCCACAAACAGACTTTCAGCATCAACGGTGAAAATATCCGTATCACTGTGCCGGCAGGTGTGGCCGACGGACAGACCATCCGTCTGAAAGGCTACGGCCAGAAAGCCATGAACGGAGGAGAAAACGGAGACTTGTACATCACCTTTGTCATCGATAAGGATGATACCTTCGAACGTAAGGGAGATGACCTCTACACCCACGTCAATATCGACTTGTACACTGCCGTACTGGGTGGAGAAGTACAGGTGAAGACCATGGACGGAATGGTCAAATTGAAAGTAAAACCGGGTACACAGAACGACACGAAGGTCCGTTTGAGAGGAAAAGGATTCCCGGTGTACAAACAGACCGGCCAGTTCGGCGATATGATTGTATCGTACCACATCAATATCCCGACCTCCCTGACCGAAAAGCAGAAGGATTTGTTCAACCAGCTGCGCGCTGCCAGCTGATAAGATATAAGTAACCCCGTAGGAGGTTTCCGCAAATGCGGAGGCCTCCTACGTTTTTTTGTGTGGCTATACATAGCAAACCTTCCCTAAATTATCAAGTTAAAACTGCAATGATAAAGATGCGCAATTCCATTTTTTATATCACATAATATTTCATATATTTGCAATTATACATAAATATCCCTCTTTATTTTATGAATCGTATCAAACAAATACTTGAAGAAAAGGGAATCACGCAAATCTGGCAAGATGAGAAAATAGATGAAAGTTTTAGCCAAACTAATGCGTATGTATGCAACCGTCGACAACCAAGGATAGAATGGCTATATGAAATTGCTTCTTTATTGGATGTTGAAACGAAAAATTTATTAGTCAATAATCAAGAAATAAAGAAGTAATCAATGATAGAAGTCAATCAGATAATCAAGAACTTAATCCCAACGGAACCTGTCACCATCATCAAGTTACAGCCTCTCGGGGATATGTATTCCATTAAATACACAGGAGTAAATACTCACAAAACTAGTACCAAAGTAATTAGTAAAGCTCAATTTGAGTCTTTGGAAGTATTGACAGCAGAAGGCGAATTTAATTTTAAAGGAGCTCCAGAGAAGTTTGTCATGTTTGCAGAAGCAGAACGCATCCATTCAGCTTATCAGTTTGACCCATTATTTGCCATTAACTGCAGTGTGGTCGACCCTCTTCCTCATCAAGTTGAAGCGGTTTACAAATACTTATTACCTCAGCCCAAAATTCGTTTTCTTTTGGCTGATGATACAGGTGCCGGGAAAACCGTCATGACAGGGCTTTTACTGAAAGAGCTGATTATGCGTGGTATCATTGAACGCATTCTGATTGTAACCCCAGGTGGTTTGACAAAACAATGGCAAGAAGATGAAATGGGAGTCAAATTCAATATACCTTTCACTTTAGTCAACCGCAGTCTGTTTACAGCAGATCCTAACATTTTCCGTACAGCCAATAAAGTCGTCACATCGATTGACTTTATAAGTCGGGAAGATATCTTGTCTGTGGTCAGCAATACAAGTTGGGATATGGTCATTTTTGATGAGGCCCATAAATTATCAGCATACGAATACGGACAAAAAACATACAAATCCAAACGTTATGAGGCAGCTTATGTCTTATCGCAACAATGCGAACACTTACTTTTATTAACAGCGACTCCTCATCGTGGAAGAACAGATACGTTTAAAAAGTTACTGCAATTATTGGATGAAGATATTTTTGCTACAGATGATGTAGCTTCCGACAGAGTCAAAGAATTAAGTAAAGAAGGGTTGAATAAATTCTTCATCCGACGTTTAAAAGAAGACATGAAAGATTGGGATGGCCATCCATTATACAAAAACCGTTTTACAAAGACCATTTCCTACCAACTTACACCTGAAGAGAAATACCTTTACGACCAAGTGACTAACTATCTGACTAGACGAAAAGAAGAAGCTACTGAAGAAAAAAATATTCATGTCAGTTTAGCATTAGCCGTCATGCAACGCCGTTTGGTCAGCTCCATTTATGCCATTAAAAACACGCTGTACAAACGTTGGAATGCCTTACAAGGTATTGTTGATGAAGTAAATAAGAATCCTAACATATGGAAACAGCGTCAGAAACTAGAACTGATTGATGTAGACAATATAGACCAATATGATGATTTGGAAGATGACGAAAAAGATGCACTCGATAACATCCTTTCCGATCCAAAAAAATTTAAGTTATTCACAACCTCCAAAAGTCTGGCAGAAATAGCCAATGAAGCACAAGAAGTTAAACGCCTATACGACATTACCAACCACCTTTATAATCAGAATCAAGAAGAAAAGAAGTACATTCAACTCAAAGAATTACTTAAAAGCCAAGGAGTGATTAATGGACAGAAACTGGTGATTTTTACTGAACATAAAGATACTCTTACCTATCTACAAGAACGGCTAACCAATAATGGATATAAAGTGTCTGTCATTCACGGTGGCCTGTCGGTGGACGAACGCCGGGCTGCCCAATGGGAATTTATGTCTCCAGAAACTCAAATTTTGATTGCGACCGATGCTGCAGGTGAAGGTATTAATCTGCAGTTCTGCAGACTACTCATCAACTGGGATATCCCCTGGAATCCGAACAGGTTAGAGCAACGAATGGGACGTATTCATCGTTACGGTCAAAAAGAAGACGTGCTTGTCTTCAACTTGGTAGCGGACAATACCCGCGAAGGACAAGTATTAGCCAAACTACTCAATAAACTGGATATCATTCGGGAAAGCATGGGGGATGACCGTGTTTACGATGTCATTCAAGATGTGCTGAAAGATGTCAGTCTGGAAGCAATCATTGCCTCTGTGTTTGACGGAAAAGAATCAGACTTAGATCGCTTCCTGGCTCAAAACAACCAAGAGATTGAGAAAGAGTTCAAATGTCAGATTGAAGCACAACAAAAAGCTATTGCCCATAGTCCGGTAGATTATAAGGATGCCAGACTTTTAAAAGAAGACTCTGATGAAAAGCGTCTGCAGCCTATCTACATTCAATTATTCTTTGAACGGACATTCAAATATTTAGGAGGACGTTACGAAAATGTACAGAAAGGAATTTATAAAATTACAACCATCCCTGAGATTCTCAGCAAGCAGTTAAAAGAAAACTATAATATACTTGCCGATAATCTGAATCAACTCTTATTTTGTTTCGACAAACAAATATTTCTTGATTACCAGAATACAGCCGCTATTTTAGGAAAAGTACATTACATAAATCCTGGTAATGCATTGTTCGATGCTCTGACAGATTGTGTGCGTAAAGACTTCAAAGAAGAAATGCTGAAAGGAACCATATTGGTTTCACCGGAAGATACGGAAGAATACTTTGCATTTTTCGTAAAGAACCAAATTACTGATAATCGTCCTAGTAAAGGAGATGATAGCATTGCCAACGAGCAGTTGAGTTTCATTTTTCAGACAGCTGATGGAACTTATCACAATACTTCTCCTGCCAAATTCCTGGACCTTCATGCTCCATCGCAATTTGCCAAGGAAATACTTCCACCTGCTACTATTCAAAGTCAGGAAGTAATGAGCTGGGCTTTCGAACATATTACCCTTCCATTATTCGAGGAAACCAAAGTAAAAGTAGAAGAAGATGTAGCCAAGCGGAAAGAATATTTGCAAACAGCTTTCAACCAGATTATTATGGACTTGGATATCGCCATCAATGATATGCAGATGAAAGTCTTCATGGGCGATGTAAAACTACAAGAAAAATTATCGTACAAAGATGGTACGTAAAGCTGAACTGATGCAAAGACGTGAAGAACGCATTGCCGACATGGAACAAATGATGGAGATATCACCTAAAGAACCTGAAATCATAGGCTGTGCTTATGTCGTTCCACTGACACAAATGGAATACAAACAACATTTCCACATGACACGTGATGAGGAAGTGGAAGAAATCGCAATGCAAGTTGCAATGAATTATGAAACAGGCCAGGACAGAACTCCGGAGGATGTTTCCCACCAAAATTTAGGCTATGATATAAAAAGTATAGATAAATTCGAGCTGAAACGGTATATTGAAGTGAAAGGACGTGCCGGTACCGATGGAGTCATGCTGTCGGAAAACGAATGGAACCGCTTGGCACAATTAGGTGACAAAGCATGGCTCTATATAGTTATAAACTGCAAAAACCGCGCCTGAACTTTACAGAATACAGAACCCCGCCATTCGTCTTACCTTTGAAAAGGTATCAAAAGGAGTACAATATTACTTGCCTTTAAAAGAATGGCAACAGAAATATGAACAATAAAAAAAGACTATCATGTATATCAGTGAAGACTTACAACAAGAACTTGATTTCTTTAAAAGAACTAATGAGCATTTTGAGATTGAGGCTGGAAAAAGTTCCACCGAAAGTGAAGAATGCAACGAATGAGATTCTTTACATGGCCATGTCTGCATCATTAGTCATGGATTATTCAGAAGATGGTTTCTTTGAAAATTTCGTCATCACCGACAAAAGTATTTCAGGACGTTCTGAATTGCAAATTGATGCGTATGCTCTTATTGAAACCGAAAGTTCAAAAGTAAAACAGCTTCATATTTTCCAATACAAGCTATACGCAAACGATTCCAAAAGCGCGTCTCCCGTGGAGTTACTCAATTTTGCGACTTTTGTGAACAATAATTTTGTACACCCGGAGTTTCTGGAAAAACCTTCGGACAATGAAGTAGTAGCTGAAATAAAAACCAAAATGTGATGAGTTTCTGAAAGGAAGAAGAGATCGTCGCATCATCGTATATTGCCATTATATCAACAATGCTACAGGTATCTATCGCAATAATGAAAAAGAAATAAATAATGTCTTAGCCCGCTTCAACGCAGACCGGCAATTATTAGGATTTTCCATTCAGGTATATGGAGTGAAAGAAATTTTGGAACTGGCCAGAGAAGGAAAAATCCAAGTAGGAAGTGAATCCCTAGAATTAGTTAATGAAGGAATGTATTCTTACCGACTTGAAGATAACTCCAAACGCGAAAGTCTTGGATTACCTAAGAAAGTGATTGTGGGGATGTGCAATGTCAATGAATTCATCCGGCTGCAGAATAAATATCACCACAACCAACTGTATGCAGAAAACATCAGATTATACCTGGGTGACCGCGGAAATGTTAACAAGGATATCATTGCAACCATTACCAGCAGTGAAAGTCTTTGGTTTCCTTATATGAACAACGGGATTAGTATCATTTGTGATGCCTTGACCATTGGCAACACAAATGCAGCAAAACATGTGCAAACTTTTACGTTGGAGAACATGCAGATTATCAATGGATGCCAGACAGTCAATGCGTTATATAGTGCAAAATACGGTGAAAACACGCGGGACAATTTCAGGCCGGCCAATGTTATGGTGCGAATTTATGAAATTAATCCGTCACAGACCGACTTCAAAATGAATATCATCAAAGCAACAAATAATCAGAATTCTGTAAAAAGTTATTCTTTGATGGCTAATGACCCTATACAAATACGCATTGCTGAAGTCCTCAAAAAGTTCAACATCATTTATGACCGAAAAGGAGAAGGCAAGAATATACAGGGGAATCAAATGATTATAAGCATGGTCAATGTAGCATTAGCTTACAGAGCAGTTTACCTTTTCATGGCACGTTCATTACGCTCCGGTTTAGGCAAATCACGTGTATTCCAAAAGACCGAATATGATAAGATATTCAATGGCAACTTGCTGGAAGAAGGGAATGAAAAACAACTGGATGAATTATGTTTTAAATTTATCATTGCCAATGGTATACTCGATGCCATAAGAGAGCAAATCCAACAAGATAATGCAAAGTATCTAGGGGAAACTCCCTATCTTCAAAAAAAGTACCTATTACTTGGCCGGATATATGTATGCTTCTCGGAAAACGGATTTCGATGCTTTACAGAAAAATATGACAGAAGTCTTCCAATCAGACAATGAACAAAAACTGAGAGGAATGAATTTTCCGAATAAGGTAACCGAAATCGTAAAAACGTACTTTGATGCAATGGTTACCAGCTTCATCGCATTTTATAACAACTTAAAGGACATTGACAAAACAGACATTGACAACCTCCTGAAGAACAAATCTTTTGATGAAGCCTACAAAAAAGAACTTGAAACAATGATTGGTAAACTTCCGGATATAGAAGATTAATTATGACAAAAGCAAAGAAGCTCATAGAAGTAGCAATGCCGATTAAGGAAATCTCGGCAGAAAGTGTACGCGACAAATCTATCCGTCATGGACATATTTCCACCTTGCATCTGTGGTGGGCCCGTCGGCCATTGCCTGTATGCCGGGCGGTAATATTTGCAAGTCTGGTACCCGATCCGCTGGATCCGGAGTGTCCGCAAGCATTCTGTGATGCTGTGCAAGACCTGCTGGCCAATAATCCGCTTTATGCCCCTTATCCAGATATTCCCTATACATCTATCTATGACCCGATGCCTGACAACCTTCGCAACCGACTGTTGATGTTTATCGGGAAGTTTTCACCTGCCTGCCAAAAAATATGCTGGCCGGAAAACGACTCCTTCCAAGGACCAAGTGCAAGAAGGATGCCTGATAAAATGGGAAAGTAAAACGACCCTACAGTGCTTCGTCTGGCTCGTTTGCTGATATGGGTAGCCTACAATTCCGAACTACGTTCTGAAGCCACATACACAGACTTGGCTGTAGAATTTGATGAAGCTTCTAAAGCCATCACGAACGCTGAGACTGCATTGTATCACACGACAAACCGACATCTCACTTCTCCAGAGGTAACAGCCAAAGAAGCCGCCTTACAAAAGGCTATCGAGAAATTCCAGAACCGGATGCCCAGCGTATTCGATCCTTTTGCCGGTGGTGGCGCCATACCCTTGGAAGCAGCCCGTTTGGGGTGTCGTTCTTTCGGTAACGACATCAACCCCGTAGCGCATATCATTGAAAAAGGTTCGGTAGAGTTTCCTCAAAAATACGGAAAACCTATCACCTACACTCACGAGGAATTTATGACTTTATATGGTAAAGAAGGAGTAAAGTTGTATACCGAAAATTTTGGAGGAATGCCTACGGGCAATGTAGAAATACCCAATAGATTGTCTTTCGATGTAGAATATTATGCCAAAAAGTTACTAGCCATGACTGAGGCCGAAGTGGGGCATCTTTATCCTGCGGACGAAAAAGGGAACAAGCCCATAGCTTATTATTGGACACGGACAGCTACGTGTTCTAATCCTTCTTGCAAAGCAGAAGTACCTCTGCTAAAGCAGTTTTATTTGGCAAATACCAAATCGAAAAAGGTATACCTGAATCCTATCATCCATGGTACTGATATTCAGTTCGAAATAAAAGAAGGAAGTTATGACGAGAAAGCCTTACCCGGATGGAATAACCGAGGAAATATGACTTGCCCCTGCTGCGGAAATATCACACCAGTAGATCAGGTTAAACAACAATTCATAAACAAATCTACATCTGAAAAGCTATTAGTACGCATTTTTGAATCAAAAACAGGTAAAGAATACAAACTTGCCAATAATATTGTTTATGATTTTACAGAAAACAATAAGGTCGAATATCCATCAGAAATAATGCCTATACATTATTCGCAAGCTTTTCCATCATGTACTTGGGGATTCTCAAAATGGGGAGATATATATTCCTCCCGTCAATTGTATATGCTATCTACATTCATAAAAAATTTATCCAAATTAAAATCCGAAATAAACACATCCGAATATCATCAAGCTCTGCTCACTTTCCTTGCCATCTGGTTTGACCGTATAGCCGTGGCAAATACCTCATTAGGCAGATGGCATATAAGCGGAGAAAAACTAGAACATCCCTTCAGCCGCCAGGCCATTGCCATGGTTTTCGATTACCCGGAATCCAACCCTTTCTGCAACAGTTCGGGTAGTGCCCTCAACCAACTGGAGTGGATAATCCGTTACATCGAGTCGGAAAGCAATTCTCCTTTTGCTGCATTGTTAGCAAATGCTTCCAGTGGAGAAAAAGGACAATTCGCTGCCAAGACACTGACTGCTGTCGTAACAGACCCCCCTTATTATGATGCAATTGGATATGCAGACTGCTCCGATTTATTCTATGTTTGGATGAAGCGCACATTGGGAGACGTCTACCCCATCAACTTTGCTACTCCCCAAACCCCAAAGGCAGAAGAGTGTACGGCATTGAAACACCATCACCACAATAGTGAGGCAGAAGCCAAAAAACATTTCGAAAACAAACTGACGGCTATTTTTGATGCCATCGAATACCAAACTTCTGAGATTGTCAGCATTATGTTTGCCCATCAAAGCACCGAAGCTTGGACAACACTTTGCAATTCAATATTAGGAGCAAGAATGAACATTACCGGCAGTTGGCCCATGGATACAGAATTAGTAAATAGAAGTAGAGGAATAGGGAGTGCAGCCCTCGAATCGTCTGTAACCGTTTCATGTCGCCCGTCTGAACGTAACGGATTCGAAAGTTTCAAACGAGTGAAACGAGCCATTGAAACCAAAGTCACAGAAGAAGTCAATGCCCTCTACGAATTGGGGTTTCGGGGAGCAGACCTCTTGACAGCCTGCTTTGGACAAGCTGTCAGTGAATTTGGGAAATACGAAACAGTAGAAAAAGCAGATGGTAGCGAAGTAACCGTAGGTGAGCTTTTAGAATTAGCCCGGACTGCGGCATTTAACGCCTTACTAAGCGGTTTTGACGGAGATGAATATACCCGTTTCTATATCGGCTGGTTACAGATGAACGGCATGGGAGATACAGACTTTGACGATGCAGCCAAATTTGCCCGCGTGGGAATGAGCGTCAACATTAGTGACATTTTCGCTCACAATCTACTTATCCGTACCGGTAACAAACAACATCTGGCTACCTACGCCGAACGAACGGTAAATGAAAAATTAGGTATAAGTGCCAGTGACCCGCTGATAGACCAAGTACACCGGGCCATGGCCAATTGGCGGGATGGCGACCGTGGAAAAATCCTTCATCACATACATATAGTAGGAAAAGAAGCCAACAATCCTTTCTGGCGTGTGTTGGCATCCTTGAAAGAACTGTTGCCGGAAGGAGATGACTTAACACAAGTACAGGAGCTAATTTCTAATTCGGCCGACCTGATACAGCATTGCGGAGAAATCATGACCTACACCCAAGGCACATTATTTAATTAACCTGTCAATACCAATAGAATTATAGATATGAACGATAAGATACATAAAGCCCTCGGCATCTTTCTAGATGCCATGCGTCCATTTGTAATAGGTTTCCTGCAACAACATTTTCCGAATGAGCCATGGGAAGGATTATATTTTTCCAGATTGAAAGTTCCCAAACGGGCCACCTGGAATCAGGCTCTGAAAGCACAAGGTGAAAATCAATCATGCATCAGCCTGATTGATTACAATAACTTAACGGATTTTGCACTCGGTTTTAAGCAAGAACTGGGTATAGAATTCGGAACGCCGGATAAGGCAAATAAGTTCATCAGTTATCTGCAAGAACTGAAAGATATCCGCAACAAGTGTAACCATTATCAAGTTTTGGATAACGAAGAAATAGACGGTGCTTATCTCTATATTAAACAGGCAGCCAAACTGATGAAAACGGATGAACTAGTCAGTGAAATAGACAAAATTAAGGATCAAGAACAACCAATGGCACAGCCCGTTCAAGCAATGGCTCCTCCAATGCAAACAACCGTCGTAACCATGCGAGAAGATGCTCCTATTCCTGCATGGTTCACTAACGTATATCCTCATTACGACATTCGCAACGGCGTACTAGATGAATCAGTTTTTGCGGCCAATCTGGGAGAAGTAGCCTTGGGTATCGGACAGGAAGTTTATAACAATCCGACGATGTTCTTCGAGAAAAACCTATATCACTGCCGGACTTCGGGACATTGCCAACCGGGTGGTTCGTGCATTGAATGGGTGAAGAAAGTGAGAACCGAGTCATCTCATTGCAAACAGGATTTGGTGGTGGTAAAACCCACACCTTGATCTCATTATATCATATAACCAAAGCTGGACGTTCATTATTAAATTCTGCTTATACAGCCCATCTATTAAATGAAAACATACGCCCTGAATACAATGACGCAAAGGTTGCCGTCTTTACCAACAACACAACCGATGTCGCACAAGGACGTACTACCGAAGAAGGTATAACCATTCATACCCTATGGGGCGAATTAGCCTATCAATTAGGAGGAGCAGAAGGCTACAATAAGGTACGTGCCAACGATGAAAGTCGGACAGCACCTTCTTCTTCTATATTCAAGCCTATTCTGGCTCAAAACACACCTTCTCTAATCCTGATTGATGAGTTGGCTGATTACTGTAATAAAGCCAATGGAATAATGGTAGGTAAAGGCACCCTTTATACACAAACAGTAAGTTTTCTGCAAACACTGACCGAATCAGTCGCTGCAGTGCCTCAATGTGTATTGATAGCCACTCTTCCTGCCAGTGCAACAGAAGTAGCTTCATCAGAAATTGGCCAACAGATACTCTCTTCTTTGGAGAACCGTATTGTACGTGTGGGTACTGGTATCAAACCAGTAGATGATGAAGAAATATTCGAAGTGGTTCGCCGTAGGTTATTTGAAAATGTCGGCAATCCAGATACAATAGAACAAGTTCTGACACGGTACAAAAATACCTACCACAACCGACGTTCCGACTTACCAGCTGAAGCAGACCGCATAGAGTATATCAATAAAATGCGTAAAGCTTACCCATTCCACCCCGAACTAATAGATATGTTCCGATTAAAATGGGGAAATGACCCTCATTTTCAACGCACACGAGGCGTATTACGTTTGTTAGCCTCCATTGTCAAGGATTTATGGAGTCGCCGCGGTTCTTTAAGCGGGTCACAAGCTCTGATACACACTTCAGATGTCAACCTTGCCAATTTACCAACTTTAACAGGAACTATCACCAGCCTAATAGGCAGCCAATGGGAAACGGTGATGCATGCCGATATTATAGGCACCTCAAGCAATGCTTATAAAATAGATAACGAAGACCCACAAAGCAATAGCTGTAAATACAGTTTGGCACAAGGAATAGCCACTACACTGTTAATGAGTAGTATAGGTGGATCGCAGAACAAAGGATTAAACATAGAACAATTAAAACTTTGTATGCTTCGTCCATCAGCATTCCAGCATAGTGAAATTAATAATGCACTCAACAAATTGGAGCGAGTCGCTTATTATTTATATGCCACAAACGTTGGCACTAAGAGCTATTGGTTCCAAGCCAAGCCTAACATTAATATATTAATTAATAGTGCCAAGTCAGAAGTTTCTGCCAACGATGTAAAGGCCGAAATACTGAAACGCTTGAATAGCCAAATCAATGGAAACAGTCAACTTCGAGTATTGATAAATCCGTCCAGTGATGTTCCTGAACAGAAGACGTTGACATTGGTCATATTGAGTCCTGACTATGCCACACAAGCGACTTCCATCAGCAAGAAGGTTGAAAACCATGTAGAGCAGATAGCTACGAAGAAAGGTACAAGTCAACGTATTTTCCGCAACACCATTTTCTATTTGACTTGTTCGGAAAGCCAACTTGGATTGTTGCAATCCAAGCTGACAGAGTATTTGGCTTGTGAACGGGTGCAACACGAATACAGTGGTCAGTTGGATACAGATCAGAAACGGGACATTGCAGATAAGAAGAACGAAGCCAATGCACAAGCCAATGCACAGCTCATCTCTGTCTATAACATAGCCATGCGCTACTCAGTGACAGACGGATTGGAAGCTGTTGAATTGCGTGACTTTGCTCGCGATATGCAAACGCAAATCACTGAAAAATTGCTGGATGCCATTATTGAAGATCGCGGCGACCTGGCGCGCGCCTCGGCTGGACGCACCGAGCATTTCTTTATCCCGTCCACGGATAAAACCTTCCACCGCGGCAGCACTGACTACTTTGTTAATGCCCGCAAAGGCGATATCGGCGCCTTTGATTCGCCGAAATTTATCGGCCTGCCGGTGGGTGAAGTTCTGAAGGTAGGCAAAGACCATCTCGACGTTGAAGTCAGTGAACCGTTAACCAACGGCGATGGTCTCAACGTGATGATTAAGCGCGAAGTGGTGGGCTTCCGTGCTAATACCGTGGAAAAAACCGGCGAAAACCGTTATCGGGTATGGCCGAACGAGATGCCAGCGGATCTGCATAAAGTGCGCCCCCATCAGCCGCTCAACCGCAACCTCGATCATAACTGGCAACAGGCGCTGCTAAAGACCTCCAGCGAACGCCGCATCGCGGTAGATGTGACGTTGAGCGGCTGGCAGGAGCAGCTGGTTCTCACCATGACCTGTGAAGATGGCGTCAGCGTGACCCACACCCTTGACGGGGAGTTCGCCGAAGCTAACCAGGCGGAGAAAGCGCTGGCCAACCTGCGTGACGGTGTCACAAAACTGGGGCAAACCATTTACTATGCGCGCGAGGTGCAGGTTAATCTGCCGCCGCTGTTTGTGCCCAACAGCCTGCTCAACCAGCTGCGTCGGGAAACTGCGGAGATGCTGGATGAAGCGCGCCTCAACGCCTGGCAGCGCGGCACCCGCAAGCCGGTCTCCGT
>ENA-OQHF01001157-OQHF01001157.1-human-gut-metagenome-genome-assembly--contig:-NODE-1157-length-14881-cov-3.676495_pt1 | contig 14881 bp, 14 predicted proteins | sample MGYA00242559_ERZ504709 | MGnify/ENA primary metagenome ERZ504709 (study PRJEB26092, sample SAMD00036203) | human gut metagenome | host: Homo sapiens | study: EMG produced TPA metagenomics assembly of... | reverse complement strand
ATTGGGTTTTTCCTCGCTCATATGGTCGTGAATTGCCTCGTTGGTAAGTACGCTATCCTGCGACATTTTTCTTGAGTCGTATTGCCTGTGCGTGTGATGGCGTACAGTCGTTCAGGCTCATTGCGTCGAGCAATACCCGTTGCTCTGAATGATCTAAGTAAGAAATCTCCACCGCAGGGTTGAAAGCAATTTTGTTTTCGTCTACCATTTCAAGCAGCTCGGGAATAAGATAAGTTAAGCGAATATAACGGTGGACTTGATTGCGGCTTTCGCCGCTGTCCTCACCGACTTTTTCGATACTTAGCAACTTCTTCCCAACTTGGGAAGAAGCTACACCTTGATGCTTTATCGCTTCTAACTTCATCTTATAAGCAAACGCTTTTTCGCTGGGTAGTATTGTTTCTCTCTGCAAATTGGCATCTACCATTGCGATCACAGCCTCGTCGTCGGACATCTCACGGACGATCACCGGCATTGTTTCCAACCCCAGCACCTGACACGCCGCAAGCCGTCTGTGCCCGGAGATCAGCTCGTAGCCACCGTCCGGCAACGGTCTTGCAAGAGCCGGTGTGATCGCCCCAACCTTGCGAATACTTTCGATCATTCGCTGCATTTCCTCGTTGTTCAAAATCTTAAACGGGTGATCCTTGAACGGGTGAAGCTCGCCAAGCGGAATATTTCTCACTCGCTCTAACTTCGCATCGTCCCGCATTTTCTGCGTGGAAAACAGGTCGTCCAAGGTCGGTAAAGTAAAATCGGATTTTCTTTTTGTCATCGTTCATACTCTCTCTTTCTTTGTTTTTTCGGAGCGTAAATCTCTTGCCGCATCTGCTCCTCGATGCGGATATTTTCTTTGATTTTAGGGTTGTCCTCGATCAATCGCTCGGCGGTTTTGATTTCTTTTCTCAACCCAGCAAGGGCGGCGGTGCAAGCATTTCGCTTTGCGATCAGCTCTTGCGCTCGGTCGGGGTCGTGGCAAGAAGCAAGCTCTTTGCGGATAATTTTTCGGTAATCTGTCAGCAGCTTTGTCTCGCTTTTGTTCTTTTCAATAAAGCTTTCAACTGCCGGAAGATCCCGCAATTTGTACTTGCCCACAAGCCGCACCTGTTCTGAATACCGATCCAACCACCGACACGCTTCCCGCATTTCAGGTGACAGCGGTGTGCGCCGTTTGTTCTTCGGGATCACACCCAGCAGATAACAATAATGCAGATATAACGCTCGCAATCCGGTGATTTTCTTCGCCGTTTTGAAGCTGCCCTGCACTCGATATTGCTTTCTTTGTATCGTAATACCGTTTCTCTTTTTGCCGATGAATTCATCGTACAAACGGTAAGGCTCCTGCCAGTTTTGACGGTTTTCTCGCATTCGTTCATAGATTCCATTACGGTCGAAAGCCTCGCCGAGTCGGTACAGTCGGGTGGCTTTCTTGCCGTTAATCGAGCGAATGGTTGCGTATTTGTGATAGGGATTGAGGTCTACCACATAACCCAGCCGCCGCATTACAAAGCAAAAAGTTTTCTCGTTGGTGCTCATCGAGAGCGCCTTGTTAATCGCTTCCCGCATCAGGTTGTACTTGGTCGGCTCGCCGTTTTTCTCGGCAAAATAGATTGTCCGAGGCGTCTTGCCTTTTGGATTTTTGATCACCGTCAAGCCATTTTCTTTGCACAGCTCGTCCGACAAACTTCGAAATTTCCAATAGGCTCCCTCATTGCAATCAAACTTCTTGCCGTCCCAAATTCCAACGGAATTCAGTACAAAATGATTATGATAAGTGCCGGTGTTGAAGTGGGTTGCGACCAGCACTTGGTACCGGTCGCCCCACATTTTCTGCGCCAGCTCCACGCCCAAACGGTGGCAAAGCTCCGGCGTAACCTCACCGGTTTTGAAGCTCTGATAAGCGTGATAAGCAACATTCCCGGTGGTCTTGTCGAAGCGCTCCTGCACCGAAATCATTTCCTGAAACGCCGTATCTGCACCGCAATTTACGCCGGTAACATACATCGTTTTTTCTTCACCGATGACAGTTTTCTCGTCGTTCCCGGCGTAGTGTAAAAGGTTTTGTATGTCGCTGTACTCGGTCTTTTCGGGGTTCCTTGCGTACTCAACCACTCGACGAATGTTGTCTTTGATCGCCCAAATTTTTGTTACTGCCACGGCTTGTCACTTCCGTTTTCGCTGCTTTCCAGATCGTGATAGGCATTCAAAATGCTCTGCTCTAAAAGCTCAAAAGCTCGGTCAACTGTCGCCTCGGAAGAAGTTTTCCAACCGGCTTTCAGCACCTTTACCTGACGGTACACTTCATAAAAACTTTGCGGCGCTACCGCTCGGACTTCTTTTCCGAGGGCGACTTTCGTAAGTACGCAGAGAGTGAAACTCCGCAAAGTTTTGCGTTTCTTTCCATCTTTCGCTTCTCAGTTTCGGTCACTCGAATGTTGATTGCTATTGCTCTTTCTCTCATAAAATTTTCATCCTTTCTTTGCTTTTTTCCGGGGGTTACAGGGGTACTGCCCCTTTCGGCAAACTGCCGCCGGTTTGGGGGCAATACAAAACCTATGCTCGTTACCCTTAACCGTTGGCATTACCTGTGTACATCTTTTGGGAAATGACGGTTATGACAGCTGTGACGGTGTTTTTGCTATATAGCGTTCTCGCCGTCACCGCCGTCATTGCCGTCATACCTTCTGAAGCGCATCAGGCGGCTCTGCCCGGTGCGTTTTGTCTTATACTCGATACTCGCCGGAGTGAGTACTTCACCGGCAAAGCGACCGAGAAATTTTGTGACACAGTTAGGCGATGTTTCGGTTTCTCCCATTGCTGAGAGCAGTTCCGTCGCCGTTCCCGTCCACCCAGATTTGTCCTTCAGGAAATCCACCAAACGAAAGAGGAACTGCGGTATTTCTTCTCGGTGCAGCTCGGTGCTGTCTTTGTGTTCCACCATCTGCCACACCTGATTTTTAAACCGCAGAGTGAACTGCTGATACTCGACATCTCTGCCGTTAACAAGCAGCGTTGCAGTTTCCTCGCCACGCCGACGCTTCAATATGAAATTGGTATCGGCAGCGCCGGTGATTCCGGTGGAGCCGGACACCTCGTTGAACGGATCGGCGCTGTCCTTCAGCTTTCTGAGATGGTGCACCAAGACGATGGCGATCTTAAATTTGTCTGCGATTTGCTTGATCGCCGATATATCGTCGTAGTCATTGGCGTACATTCCGCTCTTCCCGGCACCATTTCTTGAATCACGCACCTTTTGCAAGGTGTCGATGATAATCAGCTTTGTTTTCGGGTAGTCGTTCAACGCATCGATGATCTGTTCTTCCAGTCCGCAGCCTAGCTTGCCGCACATCGTGGCAAAGCGAAGTCCGAGCGGCGCTTTATCCACCAGCTGATACAATCGGTCTTTAATACGCACCCGTGTATCCTCCAAGCACAAATAGAACACATCACTCTGATGTGTCGACAGCTCCCACAAGGGAAGTCCCTGCGCTACACGGATGCCGAGCCACAGCATCAGCCAGCTCTTTCCGATCTTGCCGGAGCCGCACAGCATACTCACGCCCTGCGGGATCAGACCGTCTACAACAAACAGCGTCTTTTCCATCGGGGTCGATAGCAGCGTATCGGCGTCCACAAGCTGTAATTTTTCAGGCATACTAACTCACCTCCTTTCTGCTGTCCTCAGAGAGGACATAATTGATAACATTGACCTTCGGCACTCGAAAGGCATTGCCAATCTTCACGCCGGGAATATAACCGTCGCCGATCAGCTTGTAGGTCAACTGTCTGCTGATACCCAGCATCTTTTGAAGCTGAGCAACGGTCACGATGTCCGGATAGTCCGGAAACATCATTTTGTAAAGCTCTTTGAGCTCTGCTTTTCTCATCTTTCATTACCTCCTTTTATGAGAAAATCCAGCCACACGGTTGTGCAGCTATGTATCTTTAGGAGTCGATATAAGGAGAGGTAAGCCTTATACCGTCTCCTTCGCCGGTCTGCCCGAATGTCGTTCCTGCCCCGGAATCTCACCGCAGCGTTTTGTTTTTCTTGGCACGCTCATATCGTGGCGCTACTTCGCCGAAAAACATATCTCATTCAGCCGGTCATTCAGTTGTCAAGGTGCAATAGAGAGAAAGTGTTTAAAAGTCCTCTCAATAAGTAGTCAGCGAGGTACGGGGCGAATATAAAACCCGTAAAAGCATCTCTCACTTGTTTGGACTGGGAACGGCTGAAATCCAACCTCTCAGCGAGATTTTTTTGCTCTCACTTTTAATTGCTGACTTTTTTGCAAAAACGGTAAAGGATTTTTTCGTTTTTGCCTGTTTCCGCATAGAATGGGCGATATTATTGAGTTTTGTCTCTCCACTTATTCCGACTGGGATCGGGGAAATGCACACCCCCTCCGCAGAAAGATTTTTTTGATCGGATAATAAAAAACAGCTGGAAACCCCATTGTTTACTGGAATTTCCGGCTGAAAATATTTTTGAAAAAATATTTGAAATGATAGAAATATGAGCAAAAATCTGTTATAATGACAAAAAGGTCAACTTACGATATGACGGTGATGTTATGATTCTAACAAGAATACCCTATGAACTGAAAGCAGATATCAAGCAGTTTCGTTCTTCCCACTCCGACGCTCATAAGGCGTTGTTCTTCTCGGCGGATCCGGGAATGGGCAAAACCTATGCTGCGTTATCTTACTGCACCGAAAATCAGAATAGTCTGTACTTCTCTTTTCGGCACATCAGCGCTGATCTTGCACTGAAATCATTTGCAAAGCGTTATCCTGACATTTTCAATGATTGTTCTGATTGGGCATCATTTTTTGATTGCCTGCGGATTTACGGCAAAGAAAAACGCCCCACCGTCTTTTTCGACGATGTGGGCGAGCGAAATGATAAGAATGAGTTTTATGCTGCACTGAAGGACTTTTTGGAAGAGGATAGTTCTTGTAACATCCCTATAATCTTGATAGGCAGACCGTGGGATCAAATTGAAGTCCCCTGCAAAACAACATCTATAGAGCCATTTTCGACGCAGGAGATTGCCGAAACGCTGTCCGTAAGCGATAAAGAATCGGTAAGCATCTTTTCTCTAACGGCAGGCATTCCAGCGCTTTTATCGTTATATGACACGGGCATCTCTTTTGAGGAAAATGTAAAGGTAGCGCTTCATACCGGCTCACCGTTTTACCGCTTAATGATAAGCAGAATAAGTGAATGCTTCCGGACGCCTGAGAGCTACAACACGCTGCTCTATGCAATGGTAAACGGTCATAATCGGATCAGCGAGTTGGCGGCTTTTTCAGGTTATCCCAAAAACAAATGTGATAAGTATATCAAATCTCTGTGCGAGTTTGGGCTTGTCCAAAAAGAGCCCGAGAAAAACGGTCACACAAAGTATCATCCTGCAAACAGTTATATTGCTCTGTGGTATAAAACAATGTTGACCGTCGTCCCAAATGCAGACGGAAACGTCGGCGAAGAGGTTTATGAGCGTTTTATGAGATACTTCAACGACGAGATTCTTTCTGCATTTTATAAAGAGATGTGTACTTATTGGCTGAAAGAAAACATTAACTCCATTTCAACTGATTACATTGACACCAAAGACTTAAGTTATCAGAATATCAGAGTCGGTGAAGTAACCTTTGATTTTGCCTATGAAAAGAAACGGGCTGTATATGCGTATTACGATACGATTCCCGGAGGAAAACTTACGCAAAAGCTTTGGAAAGAAATTGAAAGAGTCACGACAAAAGACAGACCGTTTTACGAGAATGAATATGTCATTTGTACCGTAAACCGTGTGCCGGATAGCTATTGGACTTTAAGCACAAATCTTGATAACGTGCATATCGTTCAGCTGAAATCTCTTTTTACTGAATACAACAAAAAATACAACCGCCAAAAACACCCACGTTTTGTCCCATCGTTTGTGTGAGTTTCGATATCCCCATAAGTAATCAGAGTTTGGAGGTGCAGATATGCCGGAAGATAAGAACTGGCAATTTGAACTTGAAGAATATATTAAGGAAGCTGACCCCGAAAAAGCCGAGAAAATCGAAGCTTGGCGGATTGCCATTGGCTTACAGGCTGTAGATAGACTCTATACTTCTGCTTATTTGCTTGATGCCGCAAAGGATCACATCGAAGGCGAAATCAATATAGATGAAGTGCAAGACCGCATACAGAACTATTATGAACAGCGAACCGCCTTCGCTGATATCGAAAACGGAACCAAAGAGGCAGATATGGTTTCTACAAGAATAGTAAAGTTTTTAGGTGAGAAGGCATTTCACTTCTCTCCCGAAGAGTTGATCACAATTCATCGCCGGTTGTTTGAGGGTATATTCAGTCACGCTGGTCAGATCAGACAGTACAACATTACGAAAAAGGAATGGGTACTGAACGGCGATACTGTCACATATGCGGACTGGAACAGTATCGAAGATGCTTTAGACTATGAATTTGCTGCAGAGGAAAAGTTTTTCTATAATGATTTGCCTGCAGATGAATCTGTAAAACATTTAGCAAGGCTTGCTTCCGACATTTGGCAGATCCACCCTTTCGGAGAGGGAAACACCCGTGCCACCGCTGTATTTATGATTAAGTATATGGAAACCTTGGGGTTCCATATAAATAGCGCAGTATTTGGGAATAGCTCTTGGTATTTCCGTAATGCCTTGGTGAGAGCTAACTATAATAACATTCCAAAAGGCATTTATTCCACAACAAAATTCTTAGAGATGTTCTTTGGCAATCTCCTGTTAGATACCGATTACGAGCTGAAGAACAGATATATGCACATTGATTATGTGGATCCCTACAGCTCACGGAGTGTCAGCGATTAAATCTCTCGAATAGAAATAGCAAAAGGTCGCACCATCTGATGCGACCTTTTGCTGTTCTTTATATTTTCAGAACATCAATATTCTCAAACATAAACTGGATTTTATCGATTTTCTTTGCCGTGTGATAATGCCCGCAGTACCAACGCTTATAATCGAGCTTTTCCTCAATTCTTCCAAGCCACTCTTCCGTGCTCTTATCAACCGTACTTTGGTCAAGCCCTTGAATGAAAACCTCGACAGGTTCGTATTTTATGGGACAGGTATGCGATAGGACAATATCGATTTTGTTTTCTCGGCGGGTAAGCTGTTCCTCTACATACATTTTGATTTCCTCAGAGGGCTGTTCATTTTCAAACCACGCCCAGCCTCTTGAAAGGCGATAAAATTTATCTACGCTGTATGCGCCGCCGATTACGATGCAGGAATACCCGTCAAAATTATAAACTTCTCCGTCCTTTGCAAAAAGGATCTTTGGGTATTCCGCCTCATACCAAACTATTCCACCGCAGAAATCCTTTGTTTTATAAGTTTGAATATCCATCGGTCGCATCTCGTGGTTTCCGTGAATACAGAAAGTTGTAAACGGAAAGCTGTTTACGAAGTGTTTGCGAGTTTCATCTTTCCAGCCGGTGTAATAATTCAGTCCTGCATCGCCGAGCACGATCATCGTATCGTTTTCGGTCGGTTTTATTCGTTCCTCAAATTCGATATAACGCCCGAAATTGCCGTGGGCATCGCCTGTTATGTAAAACATAATCATTCTCCATTCTTCCGTATGTATAGTTTTCTTATTTCTTATTACGGATGATACTCGAGTTATGTCAGCGTGTCAAATGTACAAACCAATGCCTATATCCGAATTATTTTAATATTATTCTGAAATTATTTTGAAAATAATCAACTTATCTCTTGACAAATGCAGAATTTATTTGTAAAATAATATCGAAATAATCCAGAAGGAGCGAGAATAATGGAATCAAAGAAAGATAAGTTCGTAAGAATTGCGGAAGCAAGAACAAACAAAATCATTGATATGATCAGGCTTTTAGGCAATTGCTCCAACAAAGCATCTTATGAATATTCAAAAGAAGATATCAGAAAGATTTTTACTGCTATTGAAAACGAGCTGAAGGCGGCAAAGGCAAAGTTCGACTCCTCTAGTGATGATTCTATAAAGTTTAAATTGAAATAAGGAGAATACATATGGCTTACTGGTACTTTCCTTCAAATGACCACGGGGAGAATAAGGGTATTAACGATTCAGGCGTTGCCACATTTAGAGGGACGCCTTTAAAGTCGTTGGCTCGAGAGATTTGTCAAAACTCTCTTGACGCCGCAACAGGCAAAACTGTCCGTGTGGATTTTTCTAACTCGAAATTCCTACAAGCAATATTCCTGACGCAAATGTCTTAAAGCAAACTTTTGCAAAATGTTTGGCTTACTGGGACGGGCAAAAAGCGAAAACCACTAAAGACTTCTTTAAGAATGCCTTTGAAAAAATCAATGCGGAAACGGTCAGCGTCTTACGTATCAGCGATTTTGAGACCAAAGGCTTGACCGGATCTAAAGAAACAACCGATATTAATACCGATTGGATGCGGCTGACTAAATCCTCTGGTTCTTCCGATAAAAAAAGGGCCTGCCGGAGGTTCCTTTGGTATTGGTAAGTTCGCACCTTTTGCTTGCTCGGATTTTTCTACAGTTTTCTATAATACCTATGACATTGAAGATGTTTGCGCATATCAGGGCGTATCCAGACTGGTAACTTTCGAGAGAGATGACGGAGAAACCACTCAGGGTATCGGGTATTTTGGTAATGACCGTAATACGCCTGTATATTCTGCTTTAAACCTTGATCCAAGCTTTGCGAGAGATCCGGGTGACTATGGAACCGATGTATATGTTATAAGTTACCGTTTCTCGCAAAATGATTGGGAAACAGACATTGTTGTCTCAATTCTTGACAGTTTCCTCGGCGCAATTTGGAATGGAAAACTGGCTGTCAACGTCGGCTCTGTGAAAATTGATAAAGCAACGTTACCTAACCTTATGGAAGAATATGCAGAAGTGCTGGCTAATACTTATGTCCTTGAGTATTATCAGGTGCTCACCAGTTCTGAAACCAAATGGTTCGAATCAAACCATTTGGGATTGGGCAACATCAAACTCGGTTATTTACTCAATGGCAATGAATTTCATCGTAAAGTTGCTATGATTCGTCAAACCGGAATGAAGATTAAGGACGGCGATCGCATTAATGGATTTATTTCTTTTGCGGGTGTTTTGTTTATAGAGGGAGATGCAATCAATGAGAAGCTTCGTGCCCTTGAAAACCCCGAGCATACTGAATGGCAGCCGGATCGAGCAGCGAATCCTTTTGAAGCAAGACAGCTTATCAAATCAATTAATGATTATATGAAAAAGTGTTTAGAGGAACTTGTAGAACAAGGCCCTCAAAACGAAATCGATGCGGTTGGGGTTGCGAATTTTATTCCAGATACTCCCGAAGAGGAAAAAGATCAAAACAGAGAAGAAGCCGTCTCGGACAATGTTCTCGAAATAGAAAAGAGAATTATAAATCGCAAGTTTATACCGGATGCAATTTCTGTAGATAGCGGAGACGACGATGCCGAAAGAGATGTAGACGTTGTGGATGGTGGTGATCATACTGATTGGGTACACACCGATCCTGTAGATCCCCCCGTAGATCCGCCAAGGCCGCCTCAGCCTGTTGACTATGTTGACGGAAATGAAAAAACCATAAATACATCTAAAGAAATCAAGCCCTCCAAATTTATGTGTATTTGCAGCAATCCGGATGAGGGCAAATATATGATTGACTTTATTCCTTCGGCGGATTCAGACAATGGTTCTCTGAATTTCTATTTGTCTGGTGAAACTGAGGCATATAAAGCCCCTATTGTCAAAGCATCTCAAATAGGCGGCGCAGAGCTGGCTGTTAATGGAAATGCCCTTACCGGATTAACTTTCAGAAACGGACAGCACATTAGAATCAATCTGCAGCTGGATCACAAAGATTATTGTTCGATGGAGGTGAAGGCATATGTTAATAAGAAATAAGTATTTCCCTTATCCTGTGATTGCAGCGGGAAATGATTCATATGCTACAGCTACCTTTACAAGCGATGTGGATTTTGAAAAAAAACCGGATATCATATAAAACTCATTTTGAAAGCCTCGACAAATAATGATGGTATTAATGAGCTTATAAAAGCAAAAAAGGCCTCCATTGTTCACCACATCGAGTGTGTACAAACCTGCTATCGGCACGCTGTTATCACGGATGATGAAGAAACAACTTTCCAGATTCATCAAAGCAAGTTGAACGGTGCCGTGCAAATAAGTACCGTAATTGTTGCCAACGAAGATATAAAAGGGTATAAAAACCCTGATTTTTCAACGGATTACAAAGGCTTCTCTTTCAATATAAAAAGAGGATGCCTGCTTGCAATCGGCGGGTGTGTTGAAATTGAGCTCAACAAGCAAAAAGACGATTTGGAAAACACATCTTCTATCTTCTCGATCGTTCCAAACTTAGATCCAAACGAGACTATAATTAATGTTGACATCAGCAGTACCAAACCGAAGATCGTTATACATATTCCTGTTAAGGGTTGTAATATATATAAAAACCTTAGCTCGAATCTGGAACTGCAAAGCATTATGCATTCGATGATTATCGTGCCCGCTTTAGTTCAGGTCTTTGAGGAATTAAAAGCTACTCGTTTTGAATTGTATAATTATAACGACAGCAATTGTCGGTGGTTTAAGGCTCTCACAAAGGCGTGCAAGAATCTTAAAATTGAGCTTAACGAGCAAAGCTTAGAAAACTTGGATTCTTATAGAACTGCACAGCTGTTGATGGATTCTCCTACAATGAGAGCACTTAGCTACTTAGCCGGAGGTACGGACGATGAGAATTAAGTTTATCACAGAAGAAGGCTTATTGGCCGCCAAGGCAAACTACGCCGTAATATACAAAGAAATATTAAAGAAAAAGGCGACGGATCTGCCGACGCTCTTCAATGATAGCGGCATCATAAGAGACAGCTCAATTGAAATTGAGGAATTCTCCTTTGATATGTCTCAAGACAAGCCTGTCGCTACTGATGTGGAAAATATCAGGCGGGTTTATAATCATATGAAGGGTCTGAGCGAATCTCAGGCATCTGACGAAAGAATTTGGGTTGCATTTACTCTGCACCAAGGACTAGATTATATGAGATATCGTTGGATGCCCGATAATGAGAATGACAAACTTGATCGTTACTTTTTCAGCAAACCTAAACACGGATACAGCAAAAGGCCTTTGTTCAGAAATGGAATTGCACGCTTGTGGTGGATCGGCTACCATACATACGATTCTAAAAGAACAAATCCTTATGAGCTAACCGAGTTTATCTGTCGTGATCAAGACTATATCAACAATCTATTAGATATTGGATTTGCAAGTAATGCAACCATAACAAAGGCGGTTATAAGCGCCTTGCTGGACGCTGAGAAAAATGGAAAAAACCATAAATCGTGACTTAGTTCGTACGATTTCTCAGTATGTGAATATGCTTGGCGGTATATATATTCTTGATTGCTTGTCATACGAGGAAATTTATTCTAAAATAAAAGAGAAGATTGGCTTTTAATTAGAAATCCGGAGGATCAATGATGAGATGTTTTAATTGTGGAATAGACATAGGCGAGATCAAGACGGGAATCTGTCCTAACTGCTCGTCTAAGTTTAATGCGACAAAAGCTAATTTTATTTCATATATTGGTTCTCCGGACAGCTTAGCGGGATATCAAAAATCTTATAAATTGTTGTTGCTGAAAGCCATAATCCAGACAATTCTCGAGAATAAAGAACCCACGGTTTCAATCGTTATTTCTCGAATTAAAGATTTCTACCTTCACAGGAAAATGAATGGCTTACAGCCGGACTATGATGTAGATACCCGCATTGCTGAGATTGAGTCCTCCTCAGACTATGATGTTTTTGCAGTAATAAAAAGTCAGCCTTTTAAGGTCATTAATGAAAAAGGTTATTTGTTTCTAAATCGCAATGCTGAAGGCAAGCTTGTTTTCGTTTTCAATGAAGATATAGCAAACTCGATGTCCAAAACAGAATGGGAAAAACTCATAAATATTGTTGATGATAAGATTCAACTATATTATCAGCGATATGATGGGGCAAATCGTTCCGGCGGCGAAACCATTGATGCTCCGAATACGGATGAGCCGGAACCCCAAGTCACCCCTAATGCCGATCTATCCGTGTTAGAAATAACAAACCTAAGCGTAAGAGCCAAAAACGTCTTAATGCGCAATAAGCTCTATACGCTTGGAGCTGTTTTGGATTTTGTAAAAGATAATGATTTGCTTGAATTAAAGAATATGGGGCAAAAAACCTGCGATGAGATTCTTTCCTTATTGGCATCTTCCGATATACAAACCTCCGCTCAAACAGATCCGGACAGTATATCAATCCTATTTGCCGGCAACACCTATCATTTGTTTGTGGAATATTGTAATAGAAACGGGTTAGAAACTTTATCAGATCTTGAGGACTTTGATTTCACATTATTGCTCAATGAGCCTGGATTTGGTGTTGGCAAACTTGAAGCTATCAAGTTAAAGTATCAAAGCATATTGCAGGAAGCAGGTACACCACATATAGAAACAGTTGCTGATACCCCAACAGAGGTGCGTCCTTCTATCAACATCGATACAAGCAACCTCAATTTAGAAATCTCCTGTTTGCGTTATGCGGGAATTTCCGCTAAAAGCAATGCGGTATTTTTTGAAAATGGATATTCAAAGATTGGTGATTTAAGCACCATCACTTTGGGTAAGCTGATTCGAATGTTCGGGCGCAATATAGCTCAGACAACTTTTGAGAAAATCAAACATTTTCGAAACACCACTTACTAAAGATAGCGACTGATCTTTTTGAATCAGCAAAAAAGATAACCGGGAATTTGAAATATATATTGACAGAGCTAACAAAAAAACGCTTCAAGAAATTGCTGATAAACACGGACTGACCAGAGAACGAGTCCGCCAAATCGAAGCAAAGTTCTTCAGGCAATTTGCGCCTTTATTCGGCTCACTTATAGAGCAGCATATGACGAATAATAACCTGTCATATATCTTGACTCAGGATGTCCTTGAATTTTTCGACGACGATGCGTTTGATACAGTAATAATGTACACGCTTCAGGAGTCTCCCTCGTTAGAATATTTGTCTTTTGCTGATATGTTTATCAAAAAGAAAACCGAAGCACAAGACACCAAGGCAAAACTCTATAAACTAACGAGCGAATTCATCGGAGATGGAGGAATAAATTTCTTTGAATGCTTGCCGCAGATAGAAGAAATGTTGAACGATTCCGAGTTGGATTTCATTTCAACAGATGCATTCTTAAACTACCTATTTGAAATAAACGCTCACTTTTATGGGGATTTTGTTTTTCTCAAAAAGCAGCCCTATGTGAATCTTTGCCTTATGCTGATCAACAAATACTTCAAAGATGGTATCGCTTTACATTCTGATGAAGAAATCAATTTGTTAAGGAGCTATTTTCATACGGAGTTCGGTGAATATGAACTGCCCGAACAGAATCGTGCCATTAGTGCACGGCTTTCCGATTATTTGATTACGTGTGATCGTGGGAAAGCAAAGCTCATCGAGAATATCAATTTTGACCAATCCGTTATTGACGACATAAAGAATTATATTGATTCCAGCCCTCTAAAAACGCTTTATTTCGCAGAGATTTTCAATGAATTTGAGGGCATATTAGCGTTCACTTCTGATATTACCAATTATCACGGCCTGCACGGAATACTGGCGTATTTATATCGTGATGAGTATGAGTTTTCGAGGGATTGTCTAACTAAGAAAGACAGCACAGCAACCTCTTTAAGTCTTTCGGAAAGAATTGTTCTGTTTATCAATGAAAAAGGCAGTGCAGTCAGCCGAGCAGAAATAAAGAAATTAATCGGCGGCTTATCAGATATTATGCTTGTGAATGCCGTCAACAATTCTGATTCTCTGCTGCAGTGGGATTATAACAGCTTCAACACCATCGAAACAATTAATATTACCAATGACGATAAATCGAAACTGCAAGAAATACTTGAAGAGATTTTTCAGCTTTTCAAGGGATATTGCAGCGACAGGCTGATCTTTGAAAAAGCAAAAAAGAGCTTCCCGAATTTGTTTCAAAAAATCAAATCGAAAATACGACAAACCTATTTTATGTTCTCCAAAATCTATTTGGAGGCAATTATCAGTTCAGCCGTCCTCATATTTGCCAAAAGGGAATCGTCGATTCTTTGACAACAAAAGCCATTGCTCTGTATCTATTAGGGACAACTCAGCAGATCAGCAGAAGTGCCTTTATGGAAATATCAAGAAGTGTATGCTGGTCAGAAACGACTGCCGATTTGATCTTTTACGAATTAGAAAAAGATTATGTTCGAGTTTCTGAGGACATCTACATCCTCTCAGATGAGTTCTGCGTCGATGAGCAAGCATTGAAAACAATAGAGTCATATCTCAGCTTACAGATAGCGTCAAACGACTATTTATCGATGATCGGCTTTACCGATTTTGAGGCGTTTCCGTCCGTACCCTATGAGTGGAATTCGTTTTTACTTGTTTCCATCATAAAAAAAATATAATTTAGGTGTGAAACTGGTTTCGCCAGCCAATTAGGGACAGGCGGTACAACAAGGAGATAGTGGTTTCAAAAGATTCCGATCATCGCAAATTTGGACGATATTGTTTATGCGTTGCTCACAAAAAACAACATAACTTATATTGACGAATCCAACCTGCTATCATTTTTAGTCATAAACCATTTAGTGGCTAAAGTCATCCCAAAATGAGCTTTATGATTTCGAAAAAACTAAATTATGCAGATGGGTACTTTAGACTTTCATAACAAAAGGAGTGGCGTGCCACTCCTTTTTGTTATTCTTCCATTTCTGGACGATCACTGAG
>ENA-OQHF01001156-OQHF01001156.1-human-gut-metagenome-genome-assembly--contig:-NODE-1156-length-14883-cov-2.797303_pt1 | contig 14883 bp, 19 predicted proteins | sample MGYA00242559_ERZ504709 | MGnify/ENA primary metagenome ERZ504709 (study PRJEB26092, sample SAMD00036203) | human gut metagenome | host: Homo sapiens | study: EMG produced TPA metagenomics assembly of... | reverse complement strand
CGGTTCCCCATTAGTACCGTCAATTCCATTTTTGGCCTTTCTTCGTATTAATATATGCCCTTGCGCCTCCATACCGGATTACTTCAATTTTGCTAATACTTCTTTTGCGATCTCCTTAGCCTTGATACGATAACTCTGATAATCAGTGTATTCTTTCAGATATTCGGCACGCTTACCTTCGTCAAGTTCCGAAGCCATATCACGTGCCATTTCCAAGTTGGCGAAAATGGCATCACGTTTATTCGCATCATAACGTTCCATGATAATGGCACTTACAATACTGTCATAATCATGTTCCCCTTCAACATCCACGTTTTCACAGACATACTGGTCTTCAACCACCACATCTTCCGAACCGGCCTTTTGAACAGCTTCTCTTCTCTCAAAGTCGAAGTAAATGCGTAGCAACGCACCTTCAACTACAAATTCAATACCAGTCGGCAGTTCTCCTACAAGAGTTCCATAACTTTTCATAAATTACCTCCATTTTTATAATTATTCTTCAAAATAATAAGCACTCTTCCCGTCACCTAACGAACGCCGCTTGACAATCACATTTTCCACTGGAAAAATCTTCTGACCGTTATTCTCCGCTTCGCGAGCCTGATCCAACACATCTTTCAGATTGTAACAGTTCGTTATGAATTTGCTACGTTGTCCGTTCTGTTCAAAAAGAACACAATATCTACCTTCACCTTGCTTTGTCTTCACATTCGTTTCAAAGTCCACCACTGTTATAGGGACATTGAGAATATCCATCAATCTTGTCTCTTTTACATCGAAGAACTTCTTTCCGTCCTTTGTTCTACCACTCTGTTTGATACCTTTATCTGCAAAACTCATATCATTATTTGTTATTGTTCTCCATAAATTCTTACAATCTCCCCACTTACACCAGCCCCAGTATGAAGCTCGTATCTCGCGGTTACGTTTCCGGCTTTTTATTCGTTTCACCTTTCGGGCAAAGTTCTTTTTCATATTTTTACGCATCCGAACATTATCTTTCGTGAAGCAATAGCCCAAAAAGTTAATCCTTCTTCCTCTTACTACGTTTTCGCTTTCTATGCTTTTGTTCCCATTTTTGTTTCTGTTCCTATCGGAGCAATACAACTGTTTGCTTTAACTACCAACCCAACTTTTGCACTTTCCCGTTCATACGCACGAATAAGAAACAACGCTTCGGCCTTAGAACGAGCCAGCATAACATTATCATCGCAATATCTATGCAGGCATTTGACACGATATTTCTCCTTCATTGTATGATCTATCCGGCTTGCCGCAAAATTCCCGATAGGTTGGCTTGTAAATGCTCCAATCGGAACACCTCTTCTTCCGTTCAACTTCATTCTCCAATACGTCAACTAACTCTGTTCCGCTGTCATACGATAAAACAGCTATCTCGATCAATTTAATAAATCGTTCATCTTTGAATTTCCTTCTCAATGCAGCAACAATAAGCTCATGAAGAATACTTTGATAGAACTTTTTGAAATCAGTCTTTACGAACCATTTGTATTCCGGGTACCGGTGAAGAAAACGTTTCATTCTCCTTACTCCAAAATGTAATCCCTTTCCCTTGATACACGCACTTGTATCATAAATCAAATTTCTATAAACATCTTCTTCAATCACCCTCATAATTGCATGGTGCAATATACGCCACGGGAAATATTTCTGTTTGACAATATCTCGAACCTTTCCTGCATCACTTTTTACTCTCATTACGCTATAATCCGGTGCCGGAAAATCCAATGTCAGGATCATCAACTGCAAAGCTCGGAGGTCTTCTTCCGGGTGTAGATTATGCCGCCTGATAAAGCGGTTTTTCTTAACCTTCCCATCTTGTGCTTCTTTGTCCGCTTCACGTAAATTATTTATCTCTGCTATACGTTCAAGAATATACCCGGCTCTTTTAGATTTCTTTCCACCGTTTGCTTCTATCCGTTTATTGTCAGCCTCTATCCTTTCCGCTATAATTCTATCAATTTCATTATGCGATAGACTCTTCCAATCAATATCACTTCTTCCAATATTCACTGCTGCTTTGTTTTAAAATTTACACCATACTTCCAATTTTGTCTTGTTCAGACTATTTTAATTATTCCGATAACTGCAAGCTGTTTTTACTTGCTTGAATAATTCGCCCGGAGCTTTCGAGAACCAACCTACTAACACCGCTTGTTGCCTTTCGCAAATTGGGCAACCTTTCCGCATTCTTGATTTTCTGACATCGTAACCAATTGATTACTACGTTGCAACGATATAAATCCTGCAAGGTCATGGCTCGGAGAACTCGCAGATTACTCTACGATAAATAAGTATGGCGAGAGCCGATATTCGCATTCGAGTTCGACCAATCGTTATTCGAGTTCGCATAAGCGAGGCCGCAATTCGCACCGTTATTCGCATTACCGCCCCAAAGAACCAGCTCTTGTTCCCCTCTGCCAACCGTCCACGCCTTTCGGCTTTCGTCCCGTTATCCGTTGCCGTAAAACGAGAAGGTGGACGGGTTTTAATTAATTGAAATTCAAAGAACTAATATTTCAAAATCTATTATGCAGCCATCAAAGATGCACCGCTAACAAATGTTAAATTCCCAAAATACGCAAGGCGAGAGCCGACACTCGCAGACGAGTACGACCAATCGATATCCGAGGTCGCAAAAGCGAGGCCGCAAATCGCACCGTTATTCGCATTACCGCCCCAAAGAACCAGCTGCCCAGTAGTGTTTGCCCATGAATAATCAGCCCAATAAGAAGTGCTGTTTCCACCAATCTTTTTCGGGAAAATATCAAAATGCTCCCCAAGAATTATTTCCTGCACTTGACCGGAAGCTGTCTGACGGGTAGCTTGTCTGTATTCACCATTTGGATGCGCAGCTAATTCAGCAGTAGTCGGTAAACGGTTTCCTTTGTAAATGAAAATTTCCGTTCCACTTTGAGCACTATTGTTGGAACTACCGCAAAATACTCCTTGCAGAAATTCCCACTGCCACCCATAAGGATCTTCTATACCCATCATGTTCACCCGTGAACAATCCACTCCAGTATTACTTCCATTCACCACAGAAATAGCTATTTTGCCCCAATTGTCACCGAGACTCTTTGTTGCGCCAGTTTGCAATGCTGCCGCAGCAGCCCACAAGTCTTTACTGGAGCTACCACCCACACCATAACCAAGTTTGGCTTGAATATTGGTATCTCCGTACTGGGACAGCCCCAACATCATAATAAGCTTTCTCTGATCGTAATCGGTCAGTCCCATCTTACCGTCACTTGTGCAGCATTCCAAAATGCGTTGATTGTCTGCTGCCTGCCGGTGCACTCCTGAACGTGAAACAAGTGCGCTACCTGACATGGAGCCTTTGTATGCACCGATACAGTTATACATTCCACCATTTGCCCCACCAATAAACTCACCGCCAATAGGTAGCATCGAGAGCCATAAGACTGGTACACCACTTACACTGTCAGTCTGTACACGATAATACAAACGTGGCCTATCCACATCACATGCCCTTTTGGTTTCATCCACCGCAGTACCATCAGCAAACACCGCACTATGGTAGGGACATTTTAGCAGCCCTTCCATCATTCGTTACGAGATAACGGCCACAATACAACTTGTATTCTGTCCATGCGGCTGTATTACCTATCACACCATAGTTCGTGCTACTTTGGGTTGATTGTTTGATTGGAATCCCCCAAGCCACCTGCCTCAACATTTGTTCGTCACCATTATTAATAGCATTCATGAAGTTTTCCACGGTAATGCGTCTGACACTACCACCAACTTCCACCAATACTGTATTGGAACGCAGAATGGAGGTCACCAATGTTTCATTTCCTAATCCTTTAGTTGCCATAATATTATTTTGTTTTTATGTTAATTAAAATGACATTCTGCCAAAACATCAACATCATATTGAGTCCCGTTTCTGTCAGTTTCCGTTGTTGTTACAGATATAGAATTTGTTGTAGAATGTTTCAAACTCTTCCAGTTTTCCTTATCCATCACATCCATAGTCCACGATGCGGAAGTAGGAGTATAAGTTGACCCCGTAGTCATATTTACAATCTTGGCACTTACTGTAACGGGTTGTCCGGTATCAACCTCTTTGTTGGAAGAAGTTATATAACATACAATTTGAAATTCATCTGCCGTATCAATGATACGTACCCCGGCACGTGCTATCGGTTGTGAAGCACTTGAAGACTGATAAACTTCTGCTATGAATAACTGGGTACCGTCCACATCACCACGGGTAACAGTTACACTTTTCTGTCCGTTCTTATCAGTCCAAGCCGCCGTGTCCTTATACCATTTTATATAGTAATCGGTAATGGCATTGGCACCGGCATACAGCTTGGTAGTCAGAGTACAACTTGTTACTTTGCTTGTTAACTGTTCGGTACTTGCAAGAATAGCAAGATAGTAAGAGCTGGCTCCCATATTCTGAATGGCAATAGGCAGTTCCCCGGTCAAATTATACTCAACACCTGCCGTAGAAGCGACACATGAATAAGTCAATGTATCTCCTGCAATATTCGTTTTGCTTGCCAAGTTTCCGACAATTTTAATGGCACCGGTACTGGTATTCAAAGAGAATTTGCCCGTACTGTCTTTTTTCCAACCTCCACTTTCCGCACCGTTAAAATTTAAAGCCACTCCATTGTAAGCCCAACTATGACCAGACAAACTGACCGCCAACCCACGTGCCGAAGTTACTTTGGGTGTCCGTACCGGCTGATTCGCAGCTATACTCCAATCAGGAGAGACAGCCCCACTTTCTTCATCTACGGCCTGAAACAATGGAATGCCATTATTTTCAAAAGTCAGCATCAGGCTGTCATTGGAACGAAGACGTTTAATCGTGATGCTATTTTGGGCACTATAATTTTCTGCCATATTCCCAACCTCCTTCTGATATAATTTGATTCATGCTTGTATTAGTATAAACGATACCGTCCAACAACAGTATTCTATCTTCCAGTTCTCCATCAAGAGAAGGCAGGCACATTACCTCCTTTTCATTCAAGATGATGGATTCTCCCTTTACCAAGTGCCCCAACAACAGAACCCCGGCATCCAAAGCCTTTTCCTTATTTGCTACAACATACCTCATATCAATTATTTATATATATGTTCCCGTTACTGTCCGTATATTCATTTGTCCCATCAGTCAATACAGAGAAAGCCTTTTTTTGCTCGGCCTTAATGTACACGTCCAACCAATCGTCAAGATAAGTTTCACCAATACCGGTTCCATCCAACATTATCACAGTTTTTTCCCCCTCCTGCCATTGTACCCCGGTCTTATTTGCACTGTCCGTAAACCATACCATGCGGATAATCGGTGCCGGTATCGGCACAATTTCTCCATTCCACTGTACCATAGCTATATTCCTATGCAGGATTTCATCAGGATTGATGGAAGCCTGACTTGCCGGTATGCACGTAAATTTTGGATAAACACGATTGACGGAGAATTGCTGTCTTGCAACCTCCTTTCCACCAACCTTCACCAACAGCAAGTAATCCCCCTTCTCGACCAAACGCAAGTCCATTATCAGGCTGGTTAAGGACAAAGCCACTATTTCATGGTTTGCGGTAGTCAGCATTGTTTGACTTGATATGCTGTTCACCTGATAAAGTTCAATTGTATATCCGGTAGTTATTTTATTCACTCCCTTTGTTACCATAAGTGGAATGGTGCGCTCGTATGAATTTTCATCCAAAGCTGCATTCCTATTGGCCGTAGATGCGGAAATCAAATTGTTGGCTACCTTGTAATCATACAACAAAAGCTTGTCAAGAAATGGATTGTACTGGATTATCTGACTATCCCCAATAGACAAACCGTAGGTATCTTCACTCTTATCTACCGTTGTCAACATGATAGAGTCAGTCTTAACGGGAATATTCACCCCAAGCCGGGTATCAGCTATCAGACCTTCAAAATACAACTCAAAACTTTCACCCGGAGCCACATTTCTGCTTATGGTAATGGCACCGCGTGTATCTCCAACCGTATCTATACTGTACTTCCCATTCCATGAACTGATTGCAGAAATATTCTCTCCATTAGCAAACCAGTTCATTTCTGCCAACAAAGAATTAACATAAGGCATATCCCAGCTACCGTCAGCGGCATTCGCTATGACTTCCGGTAAAATCACCAGCGGAGTAACCCCACGGTCAGGATCATATTCATTTGCCACCGGATTATAGACCTGATTGGCCGGACTGTTCGGTGTCATTATCTTCAAGCTTACTGCAATCGTAAGCGGTTGAAACTCTTTTCTGATTCTTTTCTTTTCACTCTCTATCATATCGTCACAATTGCTTCTACTGATGCAGTATCATTTGTTGCCGTTATGGTAAACAAGGTACTTACCACTGTTACTGAATTATTTCCTAAATCACTAATTTCCTTTGTGTTATGTATCGTTATTGAACCGTTGAAATCTTTATGCTTGATATTCCAAGCTTCATCATCGGCGGTATCTCCACTATCCCTTCGGATAGCCCATTGTCTAACTGTGTCTGTAATATCCTCCCAACCTTTAAAGACCTTGCAAGTAATTTCCATTGATTCACCATAAGCAAGAAAATTGTCACCTTGCGTATCAATCTCAATGCGTACTGGTGCATCTATCTGTAACTGATTCGATGTGCCGGTCATATAAATGTTATTCAGATAAGCGGCAATAACCGGTCATATCCAACCCGAAGATCGTTGAGATTGCTCAAACCCCATCCTGCATTGCAACCATACTCTTTGTAAACTCCCAGTCATTTACCCCTACCAAGAAACGGCGGTATGTCCTCGTCTCATAAGCGGAAGTCTGGCGTTCCTTGTTTGTAAAGTTGCCATAAGCGACAAAATGCAAAGCCTCACACGGATGGAAAGAATATTGCCAACGATCAGAAACACCACGAAGCACATAGCGAAACCTTTTGTTTGTTCCGGCATCCAATATTTCTGTAATACGAAAATAGATTGTACAGAAACCGGCAAACATACGGTTGCCACGGCTATCATCTATATCAGATACCGCATTATTCCCCGGCGTTTCATAGTCATGGAAATACCCCATGCAAATATCATCCACAGCCACAGCACCTATTTCACCGTCTTGTAATTTCAAACTTATTGTCCCGGAACGTAGCAAGTTACCATCAGCATCATAATCAGGCTCAACACTCTCTATAATTCCAGCACCGGGAGAACGCCATTTGTCACCAAGCACAATTTCAGCACGGTTAAAACGCAATTCCGGCACCTCTAAAAACCTGCGTAACGTGAGGCTTTCCATATACCCACGTCCCATGCTGTCTATTTTCGCCCCAAAGCCGGTCAAACCCTCTGCAAAACCGCTTGCACCAAAGATAGCACCGGCTAAGAAGCCGATAAGCCCAGCTGCCGTATCATTGTGGGTGCGCGAAAGAAAAAGCTGATTGCCCAGTGAACGGATGATAGACTGTATCTGTTGGGTATTCAAGCCACCGGTTCCCTGCCCACCACCTGCAATAGAGTCTATCTGATTTTGGATTTTTTCAAGCGATCCAACAGCCTTTTCCTCCCGAAGTGTCATAGTGTACTTCGGTATCATATTTTCTCCCTCTTTGATAATAAGGGTATCAATAATGATGCTGCCTTCAATACCAAGATCGCTATCAGTGAATAGCATCAAGTCCCCTTCTTTCAAAGTATCATGTATGCTTGCTTCCCCCCTTGCAACAGCCTCATCATGTTGGCGTGCCATGAAAATATCATCCACCTTCGGTTCATACGAATAGCGCACATAGTCATTCTTTGCAAGATATTTTTTCGCGGTAGCAAGCAACCGTTGTGAAGCGGCCTGAATATAAACGTCCGGCATATCAATATAAAGCAGGACAAACTTGTCACCGGACTTTATATTGTAATCCTTGTATGGGAAATATAATTTCAGACTTTCATCATATACACGGTTACAAGTCAGCACATATTTATTGCCCTTCTTCTCACATTTGGTTATTTCAAAATCCCGGCCACCACACATGCCGTTTTTCATGCTAATGGTGGCTGTTTCAGAAGTTAGGTAATCGTTTATATTGAAACCAACATCTTTTAGCGTTATTGTAAAAGGTGGGACATCTTCACCTTCTTTCAGGCTATCCATTGTACCATCATCTGTCAGTTGTTCGGCATCAGCCACTTCGTCAAGATTGCCATTATCCCCGGCATCCAACGATACATAAATACCTGCATCTTTCAACTGTTCGGCGGTCATACCTTCCATTGAAGGACATATTTCTTCCAAATCACCGGTACCGTCAAAATAAACACTCCCTTCCCGAATGCCAAGCACAGCAATATTCTTGCTGTCAATATATGGATCAAGCGTTGTCTTAGGAAAATCAGGTAACATCAGATTTTCCACGGCCATGTTATTCGGCAAATAATTGGTAAGAGAACTGTTTGAGAGCTTATTATAATACCGGTTAGGCATATTTCTTGTACTACCGTATGCACGCAATCGCGTAATAATCTGTTGATCCGCATCGGCTGTACGTTGAATTTCGTACAAACCGTTTCCACGTCCATACTTGAAAATATTGCCCACAGCAATACCGGCAGTACCGATTGTTATTGTTCGGCCACGAATAACAAAGTTCGCACCAAATTTTGAATTGAGCAACTCCAATGCACCCCATACCTTTATATTGTTCACATCAATGTTTACATTGGTAGTGCTCACATATTCAGGGTGTACGACAACCGTCCATTTTTGTGCTCCGGTATATATACGGTCAAGATTTACTTGAACACGGTCTGCCAAATCTTGTATAGACGAAGCGAAGAAACTGAACTTTGGCAAAGAAGTGAAGTGTATCTGATTATCACTTTTCACATAATCAAGAAAATCACATCGCGTCAATTCATCTCCCGGCCAGTTAAACTTTATGTTATCATAAACAAACGCTTCTCCCGAAGTTTTTCTTGCCGCCTTTTTTAATGCCGTAGGATCATAGTTTATCTCAAACTTCTCGCCACGGTACATAACATAGTCACCTATCTCAAAAAGAATGGGCACGGCACTTTTCAGAGTGCTTGTCACAAACATGCACCCATCCATGTACCATTATACTCCAAACTTTTCAGCGTACAACGTACCGTATTGCCAGTTTTATCATAAACCTTCCATGCCATACAGCTATACTTTTTCAACCAATGCAACTATCTTTGTCGGTTCCGCAACACTATACGAGGGGATTATTTGAGTTCGAGGATCAGTTACTCTAAATTTTACCGGGAAGGTCAAGACTTCATCCATATTGGACTTGTTAAATTCAAATCTCCAACCTCCAGTAAGTAAAGTTCTTGTCGCCCGATACCCGTGTGCGAGTTATACATTTTCAAGGTGGCACCGTCACCATTCTCCCCCGTGAGATAGTTTTGAAAGGCCATAATTTTATCGTATGCAGTACCCAAATCCCCCTTATAACACATCTCGGCTTCCAAGTCGTATGCCTTTAATAGCAGCTTATCGGGTATGTAAGTATCTTCACCGTCTTCATCCGGCCAATCCCGTTTGGGTAAATCTTTCGTTTCCCCACCCGGCTTGAACGGAAATTCAGTGCACACAATTCCAAAATGCACCAAGCTGTCTTTGACCGGAGCATTCTCGGTAGTTTTCTGCATCAAAATAGAATACGGTTCGTTCATATACACATATAAAAAAAGGAGCTTGCCGCAGAGATATTTAGTCTCCACAACAAGCTCTATGGCCTTATACTTTAATCTTATTTCAACGCAAATATAATTGTATTTTCTATATAATCATAGAAAATAATACCATAAAAGTATTTTTTAGTAGATTATTATACTCAACCCCTAACTTGCTTCCACGTGTATGTTGAAAAACATAAAAAATATCATTTGTCATAATTTTATTTATTAATACTTTTGTATTTAATTATAAAAGAGGTTATTATATGTTAGGAGTTTTAGTTTGGATAGTAGTGATTCTTCTGATCTGCTTTAGTGTTACTGGGTGGCATTGGATTATATTTTATGTAGTCATACTACCATTTTCAACATTGCTATTTTTTCTTCTATGTCGATTTTCCCGAAAATCGTTTTAATATAAAAAAGATTCAAGAATGACATAAAATATTTATTAAATAAATTACATAAGAAATGAAAAAAAATATATTATTCTTTTTGCTTTATACTATTATGTGTTTTACTTCCTATTCGCAGAACAAACAGATTAGTTATTCATCTGTAAATGGGCTTGTAACTTACGACAATGGTTCAGGTACGAAAGCCGATATTGGTGCAAAATTATATATTATACCATGTAAATATTTCAAACAAGATATTGAATTAAAAAATGACTCTATACAAATGGGGTATGAATCTTTGTTACAATACATCAAATGGAAAGAACTTGTTGGGCAAGAACAAGCAATAGCCAAATTAAAAGAATATGACTTTTACATTTCCGCTGAAGAACAAATTAGGAGAGAAGGTGAATTAGCTATATGTTTGGTTGATATTCTCAAATCAAATAAAGTAAAATATAGTTGTACGATTGACAATACGGGAAAATATAAAACTACAATCCCTTATGGTAATTATTATTTTATATTTAAATCCGCAAATAAAAGCGTAGATAAGTCTATACTTAATGGTCGTGGAACATATAATATCTATAAAATCAAATTATATTCTAAATATAAAGATATTAGTACGTCTTTTAACGCTGACTACCATTAAATATTGAGCTAACATAATCTGGCTAATGTTTTCGCGTATAAATTATAATTAGGCTGGCTCCAAAGTCAGCCCAATTTTATTTTGTGCATTTTGCCACTCTTAGCCAAAAGTATTCAGCTTTCGAGATATTTGTTAAGCGCATCTCTCAATTTACGAATTTCATCATTTGAAGATACTATTTCGGATATTTCATCTTCACATGCGCAATCGCACATTGAAATAAGCATACCTTTTTATGCCATCCTCCCTTTTCTATTTTAGCATCTTTTGAGAACATTTCTATCGGGAGAAACTCGACTACCCCTCCGCTGTCAAAACTTACCGAAGTCCTGCAGCGTTTTTCTTTTTCCCATTTCCTCCACCTCACTACATGACATATAAGCCGTTTGACAATTTTCTAATTCTGGCTTCTTTTGCTCTATCATATCTAAATAGAACTGTATAGCCATTAAACCTTTCTCTGTTACCGTATTGTCTTTTGCAATAAGACCATTTACTTTGAATGTTTCTACAACGCATTCTTTGTTGCTCATAAATTCTACTAATTCCATATTGATTTATTATTTATAGTGGATAAAATTTGTATTTTCTTGCTGTAATTGGAACACGGCAGGATAGTTCTTTTGAATATTGTTTTCTAAGGTATGATATTAAATTATCGAAGTTGGTAATGAATCCCTCGTTGATTAAATCAGCCACCTTCTTTTCAAGCTGCCACAGTTCGCGTTGTTTGCTTTCATCACCCTGCTTGTTGCGAAGCATTTTCTCATGTGAGTTAAACACAACCCAATTCAATGCTTCCCCAACCTTTTGCATTGCTTTCGGCATAAACTCTTTAGGAACTATCTTCTGAACGGCAGAGCCAAGTTCTTTGTAAGCATCCCCGGCATCGTTTCGATAGCGAATCATTTCATCGTACACAAACCGTAATACTTTGACTTCAAAAGCCGGATTTATCCACATAGCAAATTTGATAAACAGAAGCGGATTCATCCAAACTTTATCGGGTGTTTTGCCTTCTTTCGTATTTCTACCCTTAACTTTTATAAGTAGTTGATTTTCACCAATGAGCATTTTTGCTCTATGGCTTTCATCCTCTGCAAGAGCTTTCAAAAACTCTGATGTATTATCAGATTCTAAGAATTTACTCATTTGCCTTCTCGGATTCCCTTCTACATTATTCCACTGCCGAAGCAATTCAGTTCCGTCAAAATAACCATCACTCGTGCGCTGAACCACAGAAAAACTATCAATGTATCGCACCATTTCTTGATTTGTTTTCATATTATAAATTTAGATTTTACTTAACAAAGATTTCTCCCTTTTACGGGAAAGTTCACGCTTGTTTTCTTCAAGTTCTTCCCAACGATTAATAATTTTGGCTCGTAAGTTTGCATCATAACCACTTGCGAGAAGAAGACAATCCTTTTTGGTGAGAATGTAACAAGACACTTCTTTGCTTCCACCGTTTGGCATAGGTTGAGGTCTTGATGATAATTCAAAACTGAATTGTCGTCTATCTTCCAGTTGTTCAAGGATATTGCGAATATCTCGCATTACATTTGAATGAGTTTTGCCCGTAATTTCTGCAATCTGTAAGGAGGTCATTGTTCTTTTTTTTACCTTTTCCCTCATCAATAGGTATTAACTGATTAAAATTTTCCATATCTTTGCACTATAAAGTTAATGTTTTCCCCATCAGCGGCTCGGACATCTCCGCTTTTGGGGAATTATTTTGTCCGATCTTGTAGTAGGCAGGGAATCGAACCCCAATACGCCATTACTCGTACCTACTGAACCCTCCTTAATATAATAGTCACGCTTGACATAATAGTAAAGAGAAAGGGCAAATCCCGATGAAGCTTAATGTGGTTGTCTGCCTCAAAGAGAATGCCCTATAATATTTTACTCCAGTTCATGACAACCACGTAATGAACCTTACAACATTGTTTCCAGCGCAAATATAAAGACGATATTTTCACCATACAACAACCTAAAAATCAATAAAATAAATTCGGTAAACATCAGTAACAAACGGTAAGAATCGGTAAATAAAAACAGTTATATTTACTCTAAAATTTAGACATAATATAAATAATGCGCGTATCTACCGTATTGTGGCGAGATGTTGATTGTCATTTATGATACCGTTCAAATAATATAGGAATATAAAAGGCTATAAATAAGGATGTTGCAAAACACATGTTAATCCCCATTCATTTTATATCTTACCATGACATTGCCATCGGTTTCAACTTTACAGTTTCCACCATGAACATATACATAAACTTTAGCCACATCGCTTTGCCTTACATGTAGTTTAGCCCGATCATATACACTTACAAAAACTTTGGCACAATCCTCCACTTCAAGAGTCAATTCACTATCATGCCGCAAATGGAGAGTAACAACTGTAAATTTACCGAAAGAAAGTTTGCCTGAACATTTACCGTTCAGTACATATACACCATTGTCGCCTCCGATTACTGGTTCATCAACAAAAATATGGTTTTGATGAAGCAGACTCCGGTCAAAATTGCCTTTTATATATTCCACCGTCGGATAATCGTGTTCAATACAAAAATCAATGCCCCGTATATACATTCCGATCAATTCTTGCTGGCTTTTATTGTTTTGCCAGTCACCTTGCCATTGTGTGCAGAGGCCATACGATACGGCATGGCCTCTCAATTCACTATTCAATCTGTTCATAATCATATATTAAACTTGTTTACACCGTTTATATTCCTATGTAGTATATCCCTGATTTCTTCCACAAATTCCACATTCTTTGCTGTATTTATCTGTATCATTGTCAGTTGTTGTAATTGTGCTTGTGCTATTACATTATAGGCCGGGAACAATTCTTCAACCAATCTGCGCACATACTCCCGTTTAACACTCACGTCAGCCCGGATTGCATTTATATAAGAAGCCAAAAGGTTAGCGGTATTTTCAGTAACATTCTGTATGCCTTTAGATAAACCACTTCCACTGTCTTCTTCCTCTTCCTTCATACTGATACCATATTTCTTTTCCATATAGTTATTCAGTTTGTCAAGCATGGAATAGTAATCATCGGTTTTCTCACTTACCCCCATTAGATAGTCCGCAATACTTTCCAACTCCTTTTCGTCAAGAGAGAAATCCTTGCCGAAATAACCACTCATTCCATCCTCACCGAAAAGCATCTTTTGAAGCTGTTGCATGGCCGGTTCCAAAATACTTATTTTGAGAATGGAGTTCATAACATCACCCATAATGTCGGCAACCTTATTTTTGAAAGCTTCGGCACCATCCTCGCCTTTCTGCCATGCCTCATACAAGGCATCTCCCAGCTGTGAAGCCCAGTCTTTCAAATTAATGCCATAAAGAGATTCAGCCGTTTCTTCGGCAAAATCCTTTATTTGCTGTTTCATCTCCGCAATCTGATTCTCATAATCAGCCACTTTGCTATCATCCGTCTTCTTCTTGTCAATTTCGGCTTGCCGTTGTTTCTCCAATTCTGAAAGTTGTTCTTGCATCAAGGCACGTTGATACCCGTATGCACCACCTTCATCGTATGCCGAAACACGTTTTTGAAGTTTTTCCGCTTCCTGCTTATATTTCTGCAAAGACATCAAATCGAAGATGTTGATCTTTCCCTTATTGCGTATTGCCCCAATCTGATTATTTAATTGATCAACCGGGTACGGTCATTTTCTGCATCTACAAGTTTTAGTTCCGTGCCACTGCCCAAAAAATCGTTCAAGAATACCGTCAATTTGTTCGTATATATATTGCAACTGTTGAGCACGAAGTTTACTCTTTTCAATAGCCTTATCGAGTTTCTTATCATGCGCTTGTGCTATCTTCCCAATCCAATTTACAGCTTCACCAGCAGCGGCAGCAATACCACCAACGATTCCACCTTTGGCGAATCCCTGCCCGATATTGCTTATAGAAGACATGGCATCCTGCACATTACCCATCGTGTCGGCCATACCCTCATTGCCCAAAGCATCGAACATGGAAGACATCTGTCCTGCAAAATTGCCGACAAGATCAGCACTTTCAGCGGCACTTTCTCCCAACCGTCCGATTTTCTTTTCCAGTTTGTCGCTGTCTTTTTC
>ENA-OQHF01001153-OQHF01001153.1-human-gut-metagenome-genome-assembly--contig:-NODE-1153-length-14904-cov-3.292955_pt1 | contig 14904 bp, 15 predicted proteins | sample MGYA00242559_ERZ504709 | MGnify/ENA primary metagenome ERZ504709 (study PRJEB26092, sample SAMD00036203) | human gut metagenome | host: Homo sapiens | study: EMG produced TPA metagenomics assembly of... | reverse complement strand
ACATTCTGCCTGGCGGCAAGAGACCGGCGAACGCTGGCGTGCTGCTGGGTTCCGAAACCATGAAGCTCATGGTGGAGCAGGCGCTCACCCAATACGATTACGTGATTATTGATACCGCCCCGTTGACGGTGTCCAACGATGGCGCGGTATTCGGCCGTTGGGCCAAAGGCCTTCTGCTGGTGGTCAGCCGTAACGTGTGCGAGAAGAAGTCCCTGCAGGAGGCGTCCGACACGCTTGCTACCGCGCAGGTGCCGGTGCTTGGCTTCATCTTCAACCGTGCAGATCCGAAGAAGGTCAACTCCCACTCCAACTATTACTACTACTATGAAGATGGTGCTCCGCGTAGCAGCCATCGTGCAAACGGCAAGAAGAAGAGGATCTGACGTTTTCCTTCTTCACGGAATGAGGGGTGTATGGCAACTGAGAACGATGATTCCCAGTCTATGAACGGTATTCTGTCCAACATATCTCGGGATGTGGTGGACACCAGCTGGGATATTCCTCCGCTGACCTTCCCCAAATTGCAGCCTACCGATTCGGAAGAGGCCGATGGTGCGGATGAGGCTTCGCTTGCGGAGCCCGCACCATCGCTTCCTCCGTGCCTGCGCAAATGGAACAGCCGGTTTCGGCTGCGCCAACAATCGCGAATATACCCAGTATGCCGCTCGACACCATCGATTTCGATGAAGCGGTTGCCCCAGCCGATGCCGAGGAAACCGCCACTTTGCCACCCCTCGTCTCTTCGACAGATGAACAGGACGCCGAAGCGACTCAGGCCTTTGATACATCAGATGGCATAACCGACCTAGAGGAGCTGGCCGCGGAAGATCCGGAACATGATCCGCTGAAAACCATTCCGGTCGCACCGAAAGAGCCGTCTGCGGACAAGCGAAAGATTATTGCCATTGTCGCTGCGATTGCGGCAGTGGCGGTTGCTATTGCCGGTGTCATCGTGGTACGCAATCGTATCAATTCGAAAGAACAGCGTGCGGCAGCGGTGGTATGTGAGAAGGCGAAATCCAAATACTCCAAAGCCAACGAAAAACTGCAAAACGCCATCGAACAGGCGACCAGTCTGCAGGGCACTGCGGCAAACCAGGTGGCGGATGCCGCCACAATCGACCAGCTCACTCAGGCCGTGACCAAGGCGCGAAAACCGTCAAGACGGTCGGCGGATGTTCGGTGTTGCTGTCCGAAACCACACTGCGTGCGCACGCCCGTAGTATGAGCAAGCAGATCAGCAATATCAAAGAACAGACCAAGGTCGTTACCGCAGCAGCCACAGCTGTGGCCGCCAGCAAGCGAGCTTTGGAAGTGAATAAGACGACTGCCGCATTGCAGAAGGCCATTGCCGACGCAAAGACGTTGCTTGACGGTTCTGCAGGCCAGGTTGCGGATGAGTCGACACGTGATGCGCTTGCCAAGGCGATTGACGCTGCCCAGAAACTCCTCGATGGCAAAAGCACTGATGTTATGGCCATGCAGAACGCTTCGAAGGTGATTTCCTCGACTTCTGACGGCGTGAACAAGTCTGTGGCGGAGCAAACTGCGGCTAATGCCCAGTCGAATACCAATTCGAATACCAATAACGGCACTACGAACCGGCGCTACACATATACGTGGCAATTTGGTCCGGGCTCTGGAAACGGTGTGAACGGTGGTGGTTCGACCGGTGGCAATAACAATGGTGGCTCAACCGGTGGTAATGGTGGTTCGACCGGCAACGGTAACGGTGGTTCGACCGGCGGTAACGGCGGTTCTAACGACGGTAATGGCGGTTCGACCGGTGGTAATGGCGATTCGAACGGCAACGGTGGTTCAACCGGCGGTAACGGTGGTAATGGCGATTCGAACGACAATGGCAATGGTGGTTCGGACGGCGGTAACGACAACTCAGATACAGGTACTGCTGGCGAATAAGCCATACCGGAGAAGGATTTGGATATAGCGAATGGTACCCCCATAGGTCCCTCTTAATTTCTGGGGGGGGGGGGCTGTGGTAAATTGTTTGCCGTATGCAGCTGAAGGGGAGGGAGATACATGCAAGGCGTGAATACCGGTGAATCCGGCGCACCAAACGGCGAGCAAGGTATGAGGACTCAAGAGATTCATATCGTCTCGTCCAATGCGCATCGACAGGCATACGCGTCCATGCAGAATCAGCGTCTGCAAAAGCAGTTCGAGCCGATGACTTTTTCCAATACCCCGTTTCCTGCGGAAAAGGAAGGACATAGGCGCGGCAAGGCTGAATCGACTCCCCGGTGGCGTTTCGCCTTCGTCGCCAGCCTGATCGCCATCGATTTGGCAGTGATGCTGCTTTCGTTGACCGTCAGCCTTGTAATCAACGGTGCTGCTTTCGATGCCATCGGCGATGTGATGCCGTTTTGGCTTTTCCTCATTCTGTTCAGCCTGATTTGGTTGCTGTGCTTGGCATTCGCGGGCACATACCACCGCCATGTTATGGCGGACGGCTATGAGCTGTATGCCAAAATCATCAATGCGTCGTTGCTGACCATCATCTCATACTGCAGCCTTGCATTTATTTTCAAACTTGCATTGCCCCGCACTGCGTTGATTATCGCGCCAGTCATCGCCTTCTTCTTGGACATCATCGCACGCTGGCAGATGCGTCAAGCGTTGCATCGTCACCGCAGCAAAGGCTCTTGCAAGTACAGAACGGTGGTCATCGGATCTTCCGATGGCATCAACAAAGCCTTGCAGACCATGCGCAACTGCATGAATTGGGGGTACGAACCAGTTGCTGTATGTCCAATTGAAGCGGATCCAGCTTCAAAAGACGCTTATGTGGTTACCTCATACACACCGGATGCCAATATCGAAGGCTCCAGCAAACTCAAGGTGATTCCTTTCAACTCGGCATTCCCACGTATTTGCGAAAGCCTTGGTGTACAGGAAGTCTATGTGGCTGACGTGCTTTCGCGTGATTCCGAAATGCTGCATGGTCTTTCTCTTGCGGTGGAGTCGCTGGGTATGGAACTTGCCTTGGCGGTCTCCCTGGCGGATGTGAGCGGTCACCGTTTGTATCTGCGAAACACCACGGAACAGCCGGTTCTGTTGGCTTCCCTGCCGCAGTACACGGGAGCTGCGAACGTAATCAAGCGTTTGCTGGACATCATCGGCTCACTGTGCGCGCTGATTATTTCCTCTCCGATTCTTCTCGGCGTCGCCATCGCCATCAAGCTTGATGATGGCGGTCCGGTGTTCTTCTCTCAGACCCGTATCGGACTGCACGGCAAGCCGTTCAAAATGTATAAATTCCGTTCCATGGTCACCAATGCTGAGGAGCTGAAGAAGAAACTCGCTGAGGAAACTGGGCAGGAAGACCGGTTCATCTTCAAAATGAAAGATGATCCGCGTATCACCAAGGTAGGTCACTTCATCCGTAAGACTTCTTTGGATGAGTTCCCGCAGTTCTACAACGTGCTCAAGGGCGATATGTCTCTGGTCGGTCCGCGCCCGGCATTGCCGGAAGAAGTGGCCCGCTATGGTTCCCTATATTCCGCCCGACTGCTGGTCAAGCCGGGCATCACCGGTCCATGGCAGGTGTCCGGCCGGTCCGATCTTTCACAGGAGCAAAGCGAATATTTGGACGTCTCCTACATTGAGAATTGGTCCATCGCTGGAGATCTTGCGATTCTTGCCAAAACCGTGATGGTAATCTTCACTGGCCGTGGATCGTACTGAGCCAATAAGTGGGTTTTCTGTGATGTTCCCTCTGTTCTTGTGATGGAACAGAGGGAAATTTCATTTGGCGGCCGAAAAAAGGGGTGCCATGTGGCACAATAATGCGCTGGAATAGTCAAATTGAGTGCTTAATGATTTGAGGAGCAAAGCATGGGGCAACATGCTCAAGCAATACGGGAAAAACATACGGCACGGAATGTGACGCTTATTGTACTTGCGGTGCTGATCGTGCTACTCGCCATTGCCGCAGTGTTCGGTATGCAACTGTATAAGCAGGCAAAAAGCGTCAAGGCGCACGAATCGCAAGCCATATCCTCACTATCCGCAATCAATGACCCTGCAAAGCTCAAGGATGCCGCCGCGTCGCAGGCGTACATCGCGCAGGCTCAGCAGCAGACGGCGCAGGCCAAGCAGATTGCGCACGGTTCACTATGGAACGTGGCCGCGAAAATGCCGTTCGTCGGCAGTGACATCGCCACTGTGCAAGGCATGACGGAAGTCGTGGACAACCTTGCACAGCAGACACTGCCATCGTTGACCACTGCGGTGCAACAGCTTGCCGATGCCAATCTTTCCGGTGCGGAAGGGCAACTTAATCTGCAGCCAATCGCCGATGCGCAAGGTAACTTCGACAAGCTCAACCAGCAGGTGCAGCAGCAGAACAAGCAGTATAACAGTCTTGCCGAGCCGAAAATCGGCATGGTGAAGAAAGCCTATCAGCAGGGCAAGGACCAGCTTGACAATATCGCCGATTTGGTCGGACAGGTCAGCAACGCCACTCACATGCTGCCTTCCTTCCTCGGCCAGAACGGTGCCCGCACATACTTGCTGGCGGCACAGACCACATCCGAAACACGTTCCGGCGGCGGCTTGGTTGGCTCTCTCGGCACCATGACTGCGGATCATGGCAAAATCGCGGTGGGGGACTTCCATCCGAATGGTGAATTCGTCAATGGCAACAACGGCACCGCTGAGGAACATGCGGTATTCAACAGGCCGTTGGGTTTCTCCTTCGACGTGCGAGACACCTTCGCGGTGCCGGATGTTTCCCGCAACGCGGAAATGCTCAACGCTTCATGGCAGCGTTCGCAATATGCCTGCAACATCGACGGTTTGATTTCCGTGGATCCGGTGTTCATCCAGAAAATGGTGGAGATCAACGGACCAGTCACCTTGTCCAACGGCACTGTGCTTACCGGCGAGAACACCGCCGAATACATGCTCAACACCATCTACAAGGACGTTCCTGTGGCACAGCAGGACGAATACTTCGAGTACATTGCCAAAACGGTGATGGACGGCGCTTTTGGCAACATGACTGTGGACAAGATGATGAAGGTGGCGCAAAGCATCGGTGATTTGGCCGAGAACCGCCACTTCTACGCCTACACGTTCCACGATGACGAAGCGAAGTACTTCCAAGGTGCTGGACTCGCCAAGAATGCGCCTGAGAGCGAAACCAATCCGGAAACGGGCATTTACATCAGCGAGCAGAATCCTTCGAAGATGGGTTGGTATATCGACCGTACCAGCGAAGTGACCAAGACAGGTAACAAGACCTACCACGTGAAGTACACGCTGACCAACCGTATGACTTCCACGGAAATGGCTACCTGCACGAGTTACATTCTCGGTGGTGAGCAGAAGGGCGTTGGTGGCGTGCCCGTGGCGCCGAGTGGCACATCCGCGCAGCGTGTGCTGATTTACGCGCCTGCAGGTGGTTCGATTGGATCAATCGCCGTGACCGGTGATGTGCGTGACCGTAGCAATGCCACCATGGACGGCAAGCCATTGAACTTCAGTATGGCGTACATCGCACCTGGCAAGAGCGTGACGTACGAGTTCGACGTGACCGTGTCTGACAAGGCCACGGCTGATATGAAGCTCGATCAGACGCCGTGTGGCAAAATGACCAATGATGTGAAATACAACTATTGAAATATGGCGCGGTAATTCTCGACATTATTGGTGCATGATTTCCTTGAATTCATCTCAATGAAAACTTGTTCAACGAAGTCTATGAATTATTGCTATATTCTTGGAAATACAGGGGGTATTTCTGCTGGAAAGCGGAGATACCCCCTATTTTATTAGTGAAAAAAGGGTGTATTTATGCGAATTGTTGTATTATATTGCATGTAATTAATATCCTATATTTTCAAGGGGTTGGCATGTCTGTTCTTAACGGATTTGAAGCAGTGGGAGAAAAGACCACCACCAATAAGATGACCATGACGGTCATGGAATCATCCGTTCGCTTTTCCAAAGGCGTGACCGAAGCGCTCGGATGCCCGGCATACGTGAAATTGCTGGTGAATGACAAGCAGAAGAAGATCGCAGTCCAGGCATGCGACGCCAAAGACGAGAACGCCATCAAGTTCTGCAAGACCAAGCGAAGCAAGGCCGATGGCGTCAACTCTGACGCTGCAGGAAAGGCTTCTTCCGTGACCGTGCGTACCACCGATGTGCTGGTAGCGGTGCAGAAGTATTTCACCTTCCCGCCGGTCGCAGACGACCAGATTGCCTATTTCGCCATGGATGGCGAGTCCTACCCGGATGAGAAGGTTGTCATTTTTGCTGTGGCTGATGCCTCAAAGGGTGTATCCGGCAAGCGCGGTCCCCGCAAAGGTTCGCATCATACGGCCAAAGATGGCGAGTAAGTGAACAATATTCCGCTCAGCTTGAAAAATCGCATATAGTACAGTTCTCTTGATGTGAGTGCTGTACTATATGCAGTATCTTGATAGGCTGTGCGAATCGTCCATAAACGCTAATAATGAGTACGTATGCATCCAGCCCAAAAATCCTGAAAAAGGGAGCTTGGAATGAATGTGGCAGGTAGTGGGCGTGTAGGATCTTCGTTCAGTATTCGAGTCGCTCAAAATAACGTGCTTGGTTGGCGATGGACGGTGGAAAAAGAGCATGACGGCTTTTTCGAGCCCGTTGCGTCTGGCCGTTCGCTCACGCGTAAGATGGCCAAAAGGGCCGCGATAAAAGCGATGAATGAATTGCGTGCATAAACAACCGTAACGCCATGAATGGCCTGCATCTTTCCATATGAAATATAAAAAGGTGTATAAGACAGGAGAGGCTCCGCACAATGTGTGCGAAGCCTCTCCTGTCTGAAAAACTAAAACTCAGTAGCAGTGGTTGGCGAGCCAGTAGGTGTAGGCGCCCTGGATGGAGCCGTAGCGCTGTGCGCAGTAGCCCCAGAACCACTTAAGCTGGGTCTGGTAGTTGGTGGCCCAATCGGCACCAGCGCTCACCATCTTCGAACCAGGCAGCGCCTGCGGCAGGCCGTACGCGCCGGAGCTTGGGTTCGTGGCTGCGACATTCCAACCGGACTCATGAGAAATGATGTACACGGTGGCGGTGAAATCGGCCTCGGAATAGCCGCTGGACAGCAGATAATCGTGAGCCCACTGCTGCATTTCGCCAGCCGGCACGGTGGTGCCGATCGACGCTGCGGCCGCGGACGGCGTGGACGAGGAGCCGGTGCCGACGAGGATCACCTTGTCGGTCGGAGCCTTCTTCACGAAAGAGCTGATCATATTGGAAGACATGACCTTGCCACCGGACTTGGTGACGAGGTTCGTGGTCTCCATAACACCGTTCGCGCCTTCGGTCTCGACCTTCTCCTGGCCCTTCGGCAGGCTGGAGGTCTCCTTCTTGACCGTGTTGAATGCGATATCCGTATCAGACACCTCAACGGAAGCGCCGGCACGTTCGATCTTGATGACGGTGTTCTCGTTCACCTTCGTATCCAAAGACGGGGAAACGGTGTCTTCCGTATCAAGGGTGATGTCGCCCGCGTCAAGCACGGACTTCACGTCGGTGAAATGCATGCCGGGAACCACGCGGGTCTTGCCGTTGATCTTCACGGTGACGTACGAAGTATCTCCGGAAAGCGCCTCACGGGCGTTGCCACGGGAGGCTTCGATGCTGTCGGTGACGGAATACGCGGTGACCTGCTTGGCAGGAGACTTCTCCGCGGTGGCGTACAGATTATGCGACACGATGCCGCCAGTGGCCAACAGCCCCACTGCCGCAACCGTTGCGACAATCTTCACCATCTGAGATTTGCCCGGCAAGGCAAACGTAGTTGGTTGGGCATGTTTCTTATGGCTAGCCATTCTGCTCCTACATCGGGTACAATTCCTCGGCGGATTCCGTGCCTAGGGCACGGCGCACAACCGCTAGGGTTCCGCCGGAATGCGCGCAACTGCATATAGTCTACCGCACCCCAAGGAACTTGAAGATAACGTATGCAACGCGCAGGCGACGGGCCGAATCATCGTTCCGACTGACTACTTGGCGTTTTCACTTTGGCGTCTCCGCTGGAAGCGGTGTCCCCATCGGAAGCGGCCGCATCCATATCCAACGCCTTGGCCTGGCTGATCAGATCATCCAAATCGGAAGCGCGCAACGCGCCGGCCTGCTGGAAGATGATCTGCTGCTTCTTGACGACCATCAGCGTCGGCACTGCCTGAACCTTGGCCGCGGCGGCCAGATCGGGATTCTGATCGATATCCACCTTCGCGAAATAGACGTCCGGATTCGCCTCGCTTGCCTTCTCGAACGTTGGGCCGAATGCACGGCACGGACCGCACCACGTGGCCCAGAAATCCACGAACACCAGATCATTGGATTCGACGACCTGGTTGAAATCCTGCGAAGTGACTGCATGCGTTGCCATATGCGTTCCCCATTCCCCGGCTTACGCTATAAGCCGATTTCAAAAAACAATATCGTGCAATGCTGCGCAATATTGCGAAAGCCCGTTTGCGAAAAGTATATAGCCGCACGCCACGCAAACACACTGCCGCACCCGATTGCGCTATGGGAAGAATCGGAAGCACGTGACATTCACATGCCGTGCGTGATAATGGAACCATGCCAGTGATGAATGATGAAGTGCCCGACGAGGGCGATTTCGACGCCAACCGCCATCGCGGGGAATTCGACGACATTACGCCGGAGGATTTCATCCGCGGAATGGGCAACCCTCCGGGATGGCTCCCATCGGACGAAATCAACCGCGTGCGCCGCGAAATACCGATTCCGTACGTCGTGGTCGTGCCGGTGCGCACCGACGATCTCGGCAGGGTGGCGCAAATCGGCTCGCTGCTGCGCGTCACCGACGACGGCGGCATCGAACGCACATTGATCGCCGGACGTGTGCTCTATCACGAATCGTTGCGTGAAGCGGTGGCGCGCAACGTCGCAAAAGATTTGGGCGATATCGCCCTGCCGCAGCTGCCGATCAGCCTGCAGCCGTTCACCGTGGCCGAATTCTTCCCGACACCCGGCCTATCCGACTATTACGATCCACGCCAACATGCGATCGCGCTGTGCTACGTGGTGCCGATTGCCGGCGATTGCAAGCCGCAGGACGAGACGCTGGACGTGGAATGGGTGGATGCCCAAGAGCGACGTAATGAACACGTTCGTGGCGCAGATGGTCAACGGCCACGGGCGCATCGTGCGGCAGGCGTTGGCCTGGGCCGGAATCTGACAGTTGTTTGCCTTCCGTTGGCGGGGATGGCGCGTAGCGACGGAGGGCGGTCCGCTTTGAGACCGCTCCCAGCCGACTGTGTCGACAGCTCCGCCAGTGGGGCGCGAATGTGAAGGAGTAACGACAATGGCAATCGAATTGGCCAATCTATCTACCGCGACGGCGAAGGCGTGCCGGTGGTGCTGATGAACGCCTACCCGGTGGACCACCGCATGTGGGACGTGTGCGCGAAGGCGCTCGCCGATTTCGCCGACCTGAACGATGTGCCGGACTTCCCGATTTGGGCTCCGGACATGGCCGGCTCCGGCGCATCCCCGGTGCCGAGCGACGCCGATTCGGGCCCCCGCATGGCGAACGGCGCGTACAGCGAGGCGTTGGATCGCCTGGCCGGAGCCTACGTGGACCTGATCAAGGCCGCCGGCTATGAGCAGGCGATTTGGGTCGGGCTGTCGATGGGCGGCTACGTGGCGATGGACATCCAGCGCCTGTACCCCGAAACGGTGGCCGGACTGGCCTTGTGCGACACGATGGCCGCGTCCGACGGCGTGGGCGGAGAGAACCGACTGAAGATGGCGGACGCCGCCGAACAGACGAACTCGGTCGAACCGGTGATGCACTTCGCGCAACCGGCCGATGGCGATTCCACCGTCAAAAAGACTCCTGAATTCATCGCGACCATGACCGGCTGGATCAACGAACAGAACCCGGCTGGTCTGGCTTGGCGTCAGCGCATGACCTACGGACGGCCTGAACTGGGGGCGGTGCCGGAAACGATCAGCGCACCGAGCCTGGTGGTATCCGGCGAACTGGACCCCTCCAGCAATCCGAGTGTGATGCGGCCGCTCGCCGAACGAATCACCGGCGCTGAATTCATCGATATTCCGGACTGCGGCCATTTCAGTGCCGTCGAACATCCGGATACCGTGGCGCGAGCACTGCTCTCGCTCGTCAAGCGCGTGCAGAGCGCGCAGAAGAACGCATAGGAGACCTCGATGACCGCTGACATTCATTTCTCGCCTCTGGCACTGACCCATGCGCTGCCGTTCCTGCCGCTCGCACAAGGCGACATCGACTATCAGGTGGACCGGCGAAGCGAACCCGGCCTGATCGACGAGCTGCTGGCCGAGCCGACCACCAAAGTCGTGCTTACGCGCGGCGGACTTGTCGCCGTACCGCGCGGCCAAGGCGAGCTTGTGGACTATGAGAACGTGAAAATGCGGCTCGCCACGTTGCCGGGCGCCTATGTGTCCGCCGAACTGGCACGCTACCCCGAAGCGGTCGCCATGTTCCTTGGCTCCTATGTCGGGGCGCGCGGCGAATCCGTGGTCGCCGTGGATATCACGCGCGTGCCGGAAGCCGGCGTTCCCGGTGTTGGCGGGATTGCCGGTGTTGGCGGTGCCGTCGGCGGCGTGCTCGGCACCCAGGATTCCGGCACTGTGGACGGCGCGCTGGGCAAGAACGGCATCAGCGGAGGTGCTGCCGCCGGAATACGGCAGCCGGGAAACGCCAAGGGTAATGGCGGCGTAGCCGCAGCCAAAATCGCCGGGCCGCTCGGTGTACCGGATTCGGCCGGGCAAGGTGCGGACGATGCCTTCGATGATTCGGTCGGCGCGCCCGTACAGCCCTTGGCCCCGAAGCCCACGCTGCTGCAACAGGCCGTGACCCGGTTCGACTGGGTGGACCTGCGCGGATTTGCCCCTCACTCCAACGCGCGCGAGGCCGGGCAAGCCACCAGTGCCATCACCTTAAGCATCTGGCACAGCCGCCAGCGGTTCTGTCCCACCTGTGGCGCGGCGGTCCGGCCGGCGCTCGCCGGATGGGCGCAGCGATGCACCAACGAGGCGGACGGCAACCGTGTGCTGTTCCCACGCGTGGAGCCGGCGGTCATTACCGCCATCGTGGACGGGCACGACCGTCTGCTGCTGCAACACAACGCGGCATGGAAGGATTCGAGGCTGTATTCGGTGTCCGCCGGATTTGTGGAGGCGGGGGAGAACCTTGAACACGCCTGCCGCCGCGAGGCCATGGAAGAGACCGGCATCAAGCTTGGCGAGGTGCGGTACCTGGGTTCGCAGCCGTGGCCGTTCCCGGCTTCGCTGATGATGGCGTTCAAGGCACATGCGGATCGACCACCGACGTGCGTGTGGACGGCGAGGAGACCATGACCGCGCGATGGGTCACACGCGACGAATACACGGCCGAGCTCATCGCCGGCCGTATGGCGGCGCCGGGCCGCGCCACCATCGCCCGCTACATGATTGAGGAATGGCTCGGTCGCGAGCTGTGACGGACCGCGAAGATAGGTTAGGCTTATGACTATGAGTGATGACAACGAAAACGAACAGCCGCTGAATCTCGACATTCCCGACCACCTCGAATACTCCGAGGAACATGCATGGGTGGACCGTTCGGTCGACCCCGCAATCATCGGCATTACCGAATACGCCGCCGACCAGCTTGGCGAACTTGTGTTCGTGGATCTGCCTGAGCCTGGCGCCCGTGTGGAGGCCGGCGACGAGATCGTGGAGCTTGAATCCTCCAAGGCCGTCCAGCCGCTGATCAGCCCCGTGGCGGGTACGGTCAAGTATGTGAACCGTGACGTGGCGGACGACCCGTCCGTGGTCACGGCGATCCGTACGGCGAAGGCTGGCTGCTGAAGGTTGAGCTTGACGACGATGAGCCGGAGCTGCTGAGCGCCGACGAATACGCGAAGGTCGTGCGGTAGTTCCTTTTGAGCTCCCCTCTCTGAGGGGAGCCAAGAAAATGAGGCGTATGGCCTATATTGGTGTCTATGAGAAGCCCACGCGAGGATTTTGAGGCGGCAGGCAAGCGACTGCCTTGGGATGCTGCTGCTCGCAGTGCAGCGCTGTCCGCCACCGCGCCAGTCTCTGACGTCAAGGCATCCGCCAATGGTGCCGACAATGCCAGCAACGCTGAACATTCCGATGACATGCCCACCGTGCCGATTCCCGCACGCAAGGCTGCCACGACGTTCGACACCCCCTCCAAGCGTGAGCGCATCGAAGTCAAGCCGCCGATCACCCGATTCATACGTCGTGCCGTCACCCGCGTGTTCGGCGTATGGTCACGCATCTCCACTCAGGTGGTGCGCCAATGGGACTGGTATCCGCGAGTGGAACCCTATGTGGGTTATGGCACCGGCGATTACTCGCGTCTGATCTGCCGCACGGTATACGCCCCCAGGCACGCGCAATCCGGCGAACTGATCCGCGGCATCCGCGGCATGCTTGCCATACCCGCGCCGCGCACCCACGTGCAGGCCAGCATTGATGACATGCCGCTCAACACCGTGCAGATCGGCGTCTCCGAGGTCTATGACAAGGTGGACCGCACGCGCGATCTCGGCAGCGAATACGCCATCTCCGATTCCGCCGGATATCTCGACCTCGTGGCCGAGCATCGTCTGGTGCCCGGCATCCATCGCGTCTCCTACAGCGTGGCCAACCGCAAACCCGTGAGCGCCAACCTGTACACCATCCCCGCCAGTGCCAAAGTCGGCATCATCTCCGATGTGGACGACACCATCATGATCACGCAGGCCCCGGTGCCATGGAAGGCCGCGTACAACCTGCTGTTCCTCGACCCCAAGAAGAAAGCCTCCGTGCCGGGCATGAGCGTGCTGTTCACCCGCATCGCCGACCTGTTCCCCGGCGCACCGTTCTTCTATCTTTCGACATCGCCCTGGAATGTGGAGAGTTCGATTCGCAACTTCATCACTGACCATGGTTTTCCCGAAGGCCCGCTGCTGCTGCGCGACCTCGACCCGAGGCCCAAGACCTTCGTACCCACCGGCCCCCAGCACAAACTTGAGTTTGCCGAACAACTTATGGCCGACTTCCCAGACATGAAGTTCATTCTGGTGGGCGATGACGGGCAGAAAGACCCGACCACGTACGCCACCATCGCCCGCAGATATCCCGGACGTGTACTGGCGATCGTCATTCGTGAGTTGAGCCGCGCGAATCAACCGGATGCGTCGGTGACGGGGCTCACCTCGACCCAGCCGACTCCGGTAACCGATGTGCCAGTATTCACCGGCACCACCGGCTCGAACATTCTGAAGACCATGCTGCCGTATCTGAAGACGGTGTTGCGATAGGCGCGGCGTGATGAACACTGAATGCGTCCCGGTGCGGTGCCTCGCCTATAATCGCGTGGTATGACTGACGAGAGCACAAACGCCGCGGCCGCGATGCCGCCTTACGCCAAGCGCGAGCCGAAGCGCCGCGAATTCCACGGTGACGTTTTCGAAGACGATTACGAGTGGATGCGAGACAAAGACTCCGATGATGTGCGCAGCTACGTAGCTGCCGAAAACCAGTACTGCGAGCGTCGCATGGCGCATCTGGCGGATTTCCGGCATACGTTGTTTGAAGAGCTGAAATCGCATGTGGAAGAGACTGATATGTCGGTTCCCACGCGCGTCAATGATTACTGGTACTTCACCCGCACGCAGCAGGGCAAACAGTATGGCGTGCAATGCCGCATCCCCGTGCGCGATGCCGATGACTGGGACCCGCCGGTCGTGGATCCGCAAGGCGCGCCCGGCTCCATGCCCGGTGAACAGGTCGTTTTTGATGCGAACAAGGAATCCGAGGGGCATGACTTCTTCCGGCTCGGCGGCTTGGATCTGAGCAAGGACGGCCGTTGGATGCTGTACGGCGTGGATGTTGCGGGAGACGAGCGATATGATTTCCGCATTCGCGACCTTGCCGGGCTGGAGACCGGGGAGCCGGTCAGCGAACTGCCCGAACAGTTCACCGGCATTGGCAGCGCATGCTTCACGCCGGACGGCCAATGGGTGTTCTGGGTGGAATTGGACGATTCCTGGCGGCCGCTCGCTGTGTGGCGGCATCGTGTTGGCACGGCGGTCGAATCGGATGTGTGCGTGTACCGAGAAACCGATGAACGGTTCTGGGTGGGCGTTGGCATCAGTTTTGATGAGCGCAATATCGTGATCGGCACCGGTTCCAAAACCACCACCGAAGTGCTGATGCTGCCGGTGGCCACGCCTGAAGGCGAATTCCAAGCTTTCATTCCGCGTCAGAACGATATTGAATATGATGTGAGCTTTGCCTGTTTTGAAGGCGCGGGGGAGAACGGTGCGGATGTGCCACTCGCCGTGGTCTATCACAACGCCGCCAATCCGAATTTCGAAATCGACGTCATTGACATGCGTGGCCATGAGCCGCCGTACCGACTCGGCGAAGGCGTGTGCATTGCCGCCGGGTCGCCGTACGGCTGTGAACATGGTGAGCCGGATAAGCCGATTACCGAGGCATACTTCAACGCCGTCAATCCGGCGATATTGCAGGGTGCCCACGGTCTGGGCATCGAAGGCATTGCGTTGCATCGCAACTTTGTGTCCCTGAGCTACCGTGCCGACGGCCAGCCGCACGTGGCATACATGACCAAGAGCGCGGCTGCCGCCGACTTCCTGGCCGGACGGCCGTGGCGGTTTACGGAATTGCTGCCGCCTGCCCTGGAGGACGACTGGGACATGGTTGCCGACGATCGCGAAAACTTCACCGGCGATCATGGCGAAATCTTGTGAACCGAAGATGAGGCCCCCACGGATCACACGTCATCTTCCGATGGTGCTAGCGACGACCACCTGCCCGGTGAGACCCGGCGCTTGTACACCATCGGCGTCGGCGGCAACC
>ENA-OQHF01001152-OQHF01001152.1-human-gut-metagenome-genome-assembly--contig:-NODE-1152-length-14907-cov-2.997632_pt1 | contig 14907 bp, 14 predicted proteins | sample MGYA00242559_ERZ504709 | MGnify/ENA primary metagenome ERZ504709 (study PRJEB26092, sample SAMD00036203) | human gut metagenome | host: Homo sapiens | study: EMG produced TPA metagenomics assembly of... | reverse complement strand
GTATCGCGACCTGCAGCTTCACGCTGATCTGGGGTCAGTCAAATCCTGCTTTTTCTTCACGATACTGCTGACGAGGAGCCTGAGGTTCAGGAGCTGCTTCACGCACCTGTTCCGGTTCCTGTACCGGTATCTGACCACGCATCAATACAGAAATGGTATTATTATTTATCTTGTTGACCATGTTATCAAACAGATTCACAGATTCCAGTTTGAAAATCAACAGCGGAGCTTTCTGCTCATAGCTTGCGTTCTGTACAGAATGTTTCAGTTCATCCAGTTCACGCAAGTTTTCTTTCCATGCATCGTCAATTGTATGCAACAAGATAGCTTTTTCGAACGACTTCACAATTTCTTTTGATCGCTTTCGTATGCAGCTTTCAAATTTACTGAAATGTGTACATACGCTTGCCATCGGTAATAGGTATCATGATATTCTCATACATGTGTCCCTGAGCCTCATATACCTGCTTGATAACCGGATTAGCAATCTGAGCCATACGTTCAGTCTTACGTTTGAACAATGCCATAGCTTCCTGAAAAGTCTGCTCTGCCAGATCGTCTTTCTTCTTGGAACGGAAATCTTCTTCAGTAAACGGAGCTTCCATAGCCAGTACCTGAAGAATTTCCATCTTGGCATCATCATAAGTCGGCTGCTGTACGGCATTGTAACAACGTTCCCAAATCATATCCACAATATCCATTCCGATACGTTCTCCCATAAGTGCATGACGACGTTTGGTGTAAACCACTGTACGCTGCTTGTTCATCACGTCATCGTATTCCAACAGACGTTTACGGATACCGAAGTTGTTTTCTTCCACCTTCTTCTGCGCACGTTCAATGGAGTTAGAAATCATCTTGTGCTCAATCATTTCTCCCTCCTTGAATCCTAACTTATCCATCACAGTAGCAATACGGTCGGATGAGAACAGACGCATCAAATCGTCTTCCAACGATACGAAGAATACAGAAGAACCCGGGTCTCCCTGACGTCCGGCACGACCACGCAACTGACGGTCTACACGACGTGATTCGTGACGTTCTGTACCAATAATGGCCAAACCACCGGCAGCTTTCACTTCTGCGCTCAGCTTAATATCGGTACCACGACCAGCCATGTTCGTAGCAATAGTTACCGTAGAACTCTGACCTGCTTTCGCTACAATTTCAGCTTCCTTCTGGTGTAACTTTGCATTCAATACATTATGCTCAATCTTACGCAAGGTAAGCATCTTGCTCAACATTTCTGAAATTTCTACTGAAGTAGTACCTACCAGCACCGGACGACCAGCCTGTACCATCTTCTCAATTTCTTCGATTACAGCTTTATATTTCTCACGTTTCGTTTTATAAACGCGGTCGTTCATATCGATACGGGCAATCGGACGATTTGTCGGAATCACCACTACATCCAGCTTATAGATATCCCAGAACTCTCCAGCTTCTGTTTCTGCAGTACCGGTCATACCTGACAACTTATGGTACATACGGAAGTAGTTCTGTAAGGTGATAGTTGCAAAGGTCTGTGTAGCAGCTTCTACCTTCACACCTTCCTTGGCTTCTACAGCCTGGTGCAAACCATCGCTCCAACGACGGCCATCCATGATACGTCCTGTCTGTTCGTCGACAATCTTTACCTGACCATCCATAACCACATAGTCCGTATCTTTTTCGAACATGGTGTATGCCTTCAACAGCTGGTTAATGGTGTGTACGCGTTCTGCTTTAATAGCGTAATTGGTCATCAACTCATCTTTCTTAGCCAGACGTTCTTCATCAGACAGCCCTTTCTGATTTTCAAGTTCAGACAACTGAGCTGCAATATCAGGAAGTACGAACAAGGTAGGATCCTGTGAGTTACCAGTAATCAGGTCTACACCTTTATCAGTCAAATCTACACTCTTCAGTTTTTCATCAATCACAAAATACAAAGGTTCTACCGCTTCCGGCATACGCTTGTTGTTCTGTTCCATGTAGATTTCTTCTGTCTTCAGCATACCAGCCTTGATACCCGGTTCGCTCAAGAACTTAATCAACGGCTTGTTTTTAGGCAATGCCTTGTGGCTACGGAAAAGGGCAAGGAAACCTGCTTCCTGATCTTCCTTCTTATCTGAAGCAATCAAACGTTTGGCATCGGCCAAATACTGAGTAGCCAGTTTACGCTGTGCTTCTACCAGACGTTCTACCAACGGACGAAGTACTTCAAATAATTGCTGGTCGCCTTTAGGTACCGGACCTGAAATAATCAACGGTGTACGTGCATCGTCAATCAATACGGAGTCCACCTCATCGACAATGGCATAATTATGCTTGCGTTGTACCAAATCCTTCGGAGAAACGGCCATATTATCACGCAAATAATCGAAACCGAATTCATTGTTGGTACCAAAAGTAATATCTGCCATATACGCACGACGGCGAGCTTCTGAGTTAGGCTGATGCTTATCGATGCAATCTACGCTCAGGCCATGGAACATATAGAGCGGGCCCATCCATTCAGAGTCACGTTTTGCCAAATAATCGTTGACAGTTACCACGTGTACGCCATTACCCGTCAAGGCATTCAGGAACACCGGAAGCGTTGCCACCAAAGTCTTACCTTCACCGGTTGCCATTTCCGCAATCTTACCCTGATGCAACACCACACCACCAAACAACTGTACATCGTAATGTACCATGTTCCAGGTCATTTCGTTTCCACCTGCTTTCCAATGGTTCTTCCAGATAGCCTTGTCACCTTCAATACGAACGAAGTCACGTCCCTGTGCAGCAAGTTCACGGTCAAAATCGCTGGCAGTCACTTCCAGTTCTTCATTTTCTGACAAACGGCGAGCCGTATCTTTTACAATAGAAAAAGCAGTCGGCAACACTTCACTAAGTGCTTTCTCGTATTTTTCCAGGACTTCTTTCTCCAACTTATCAATCTGAGAGAAAATAGCCTCACGTTTTTCAAGGTCAGTAGATTCAATCGTAGCTTTCAGCTCTTCAATTTTTTTCATTTTCCTCTGCGGCTGAATCCTTGATAAATTTCTTCAGTTCTTCTGTTTTCGCACGTAGTTCATCGTTCGTCAACTTGGAAATCTCCGGATAAACGGCTTTTACCTTTTCTACCCACGGCTGAATTTCCTTCATGTCACGAGACGCCTTGTTTCCGAACAGCTTGCTTATAAATTCATTAAATCCCATTGTATATTTCTTTTTTATTATTTACTAATTAATTTTTTATTCATCCTACCGCTACAAAGATAGGTAAATTGTGAATTATTCGCATACTATTTATTTACGAATATTAATCATTGGAGCCTCCGAACAAGCATTTGGCGCTCGTATGCGCATGAAATGAGCTAAAGTGGGTACAATTGAAGTAATTTTTACCGGAGAATAAAGCTTTTCAGGCTTAACATCAAATCCCATAAACACAAGCGGAGCCGCAGTATATGCTTCACGAACCACTTCTACCTTCTGAGAATATTCGTTGACCACAGACCATCCCGGCATTACTTCTACATAAATATCGCCCGAGCAATTTGGATTATATGTATTTCGAATTTTTCCAATCTTCGGAGTCCAAGCTCCCAAAAGCAAACGCTGTGCTGAATAAGCATTCTGTACCCCACTCATTTGCACCACAAATTCAGAGGAACGCGTCATCACTTCCACCAAATTCAGCTTGCGCTCTTCTATCAGTTTGTGATTCAAATAAATTTGTCGGTCATAATACGTCTCCACATATTGGCCTTGTCCATAAAGAGCCATTAAATACATGTTCAGTAAAGCTGCACAACGTTTAATGTGAAATTCTCCACCTGGAATCTTGTATTTAACCGGATCCACAGGTTCCGGATCGGTATAACCCGTAGAAGTGATAAAGAATAAGATATTACGAAGCCCGATCTTACGGTCTATCAAATCCAACAAATCTCCAATGCTGTTATCCAGACGGACATACATGTCCTGTATTTCCATCGCATATTCCGTATTGGGCTTGTGATCATAATTTCCTGCATAATAAGACAATGTCAGCAAATCCGGAGCTGCATCCTGCCCGATTTGCGTATTGCTTAAGCATGCATTTACCAGACGGTTTACCTCGTCATTTACATATGGACTTGTCTTAAACTTTTTTATATTTATCCAGACGTTCATCCGAGAAATTATGCTTAAAGCTAAGCTGCTTGGTTTCAGTAGTGATATACTGATAAGAAGTTACCGGCAAATAAGGAAGCCACTCCAAATTATTGATACGAAAATCAAGTCCTTCCTTATCATTATAATTGCTTACCCACAACGGGCAATCTCCATAATAAGTCGTACCAGCCCACTTCCCGGTTTCATCATTCAACCAGAAAGCACCATTTGCTGCATGGCCGGCAGCCAAAATAGCCATTTCACGAGTCGGTGCAATAGAATAAACTTCAGCCCGTCCTGAGTAGCTACCTTCAATTCATCCGACAAGGTGGAACAACGCAACAACTTAGCAGAAGAGCTTTCCGATGTATATACCCCCATAAAATCCTGGTCATCTACCGATTTTATAATCCGTAAAGACCCACGGTCCATCCAGCGGTTAGAAGGAATACCATTATAATAAGGTGTAGTACCTGTATAAATCGAAGCCGTAGCAGACGAACGGTCTACATTGATAAAATCATATTCCGCATTGGTATATATACGTCCTTCTTTTAAAAGGCGCTTAAATCCTCTCTCCCCATACAATGCCGAAAAAGCTTCTATGTAGTCTGCCCTCAGCTGGTCAATCGTCAACCCCACCACCAATTTTGGAACTGGAGAAGGAGCCTGCGCCTGAATTCCAGAGATGACAAATACAGTCAATAAAGATGTCAGTATACGTTCTTTCATTACTTTTTATTCAATACTAATACATGGCTTGCAGCATTTACCAGCAAACCGAGTGCCAAAGGTAATACTGTTAAATTAAAATCTTGCGGTAAAAACGGGAATAGCACTATAAAAAGTGTTAAATACACGAGATTACAAGTATGATACAAGTCTTTTTTATGTTTTAACTCACGATAAATCATAAAAGGCAGGTAAAACAATGGCAACGGATTAAACAAAACCAACAACCAGTTTGAACCTACAGTCGGATGAGAAGAGACGAAAAACAGGAAGGCAATAATACAACCAGCTATTCCTTGAGCTGCATACAATAAGATATCCCATCCCCAGAAAATCGTTTGTTTCTTCCACTGGAAGAATCCGATAATTACATTCAAAAGCAAAAATAAAGTAGCGGTTACCATCGGACTTATTCCCCAGGAAGATTCTGCTTCCAATTCGGCATCCACAATCTTTTCCTCACGCAAGACCAAAGGCCGTCTGCCTCCGTCTGGAGTCTGAATGTATGCATCCTGAGCAAAATAACGCATATAAAACGGAGCAAACATTTGCTGCCTTATATCTATCGGCTTATCAGCTTCCGCTCCAAGACACAAATCTATACCTAATTCATCCCACGGAGACCCTTTGGTAAATTCATGCACAATTCCTCTAAAAGTTTTATGCCAACTTACGGAAGGATACACGACTTGTCCCTGAATGCTTTTTTCTATCTGATCACGAGCACGGGTCGTACAATTATCATAGAAATAATTATAACGATAAATTCTGTTTTCCGGAAGATAATTGTCCTGAAGCAATTTCAGCAACGACATTTTCTCCGAATATGTCAAATTCAGGATCTGCTGATAAACCGAAGAGCCCCTGAATGCATATTCCGATTCAAAATAAGGATAAGGTGTAATTCCTAACTGGTAGTCTGTTTCACCTTTTACAAAGCGATATACAAAATGCGGCGTATTGAAACTAAACATTCCATAATTAAACACCAAATCCACGCCTCTGGAAAAATTCTGATAACGAATAGCTGTATGACCAAAAAGTGCATAGATTTCATTACCCGGCGCACAAGTCAGCAAACTGAACTGAATGCTATCAGTTTGCGGCATTTTTTCCACATTATCCGAGATTTCTCCCCTAACCCTTACCGGAGAGAAAAGGCAACTTATCAAGACCACCCAACACAGAAAAACAAGCTTCTTTTTCATAAACAAATACAAATATCACCAGACACCGGTATATCCTGAAGTATCTGAATAATTCATAATATTTTTTTTCGCATGCAAAAATACACGGATTCTACCATAAGAGCGAAATAAATAATCAGTTTTATTGATGTGCATATCCAAAATTTTATCTTACTTTGCAGGCGAAACAAAGAAAGAAAACGTGAATCTAGTAATTGATATTGGTAATACTGTAGCAAAACTGGCAGTATTTGATGGTGATAAAGTGGTGGAGGTTTTAAGAGGGTCCAATCATTCGCTGGACTGGCTGTCAATGTTATGCAACAAATATCCAATCGAAAGAGGTATCATTGCATCAGTTATTACACTCAGCAATACAATACGGCGTCAACTGGCTGGAGTACCATTTGAAATCATTGAACTGAACCACCTGACTCCTATACCCATCCGCAATTTATATAAGACGCCTGAAACTTTAGGTATGGACCGGCTGGCTGCCGTAGTGGGTGCCAACTATCTTTCTCCAGGAAGAAATCTGCTGGTAGTAGATGCAGGGACCGCACTAACCTACGAGTTTATAGATGCAGAAGGGAATTACTGGGGAGGAAATATTTCACCCGGAATATACACTCGTTTTAAAACACTGAACGCCTGTTGCGATAAACTTCCTTTAATTGAAAGAAAAGGCGAGACACCCGAATTTGGATTTGACACGGAGACGGCCATCCGTGCCGGAGTCATCAGGGGAATAGAATTCGAAATCATTGGCTACATCACCCTGCTGCAAAAGAAATATCCCGACCTTTTGGTTTTTTTAACTGGAGGAGATAAATTTTCTTTTGATACAAATTTAAAAAGTATCATCTTTGCAGATAGATTTTTAGTATTGAAAGGTTTAAACAGAATATTGAATTATAATGTTAAGTAAGAAAATACTTGTTGGTTCATGGCTTTTAGCTAGCTCTACAGTGGTGTGTGCGCAAATAAGCACTAACTCACCTTATACACGTTATGGACTTGGGGACATGTTCGACCAGAGCTTTACAAACAATGCAGCAATGGGAGGAGTAGGTTATGCACTCCGGACACCCGAGCATATAAATGCCATGAATCCAGCTTCTTATACGGCTGTCGATTCTCTTTCTTTTATTTTTGATGCCGGAATGTCTTTAAAAAGTTCCAACTTTCAGGAAGGGAAATACAAAGCCAACGCAAAAAACGCCAGCTTTGATTACATTGGAATGCAATTCCGGTTACATCCAAGGTTAGGTATGACCATCGGATATACCCCTTTTTCTACAGTGGGATACAACTTTACACGCTCTAAAGAAATAGAAAACAGCAGTGATGTAACCATATCCAATAATTTTTACGGAGATGGAGGTCTGCAACAAATCTTTGGAGGACTAGGATCAAGATTCTGGACAATTTGTCTATCGGAGCCAATATCGGCTATTTATACGGCAAGCTCAAATACCAGACCACTGCCAGCCTCAGCAATGGAGGTGACCAGACCATCACTTACAACACTGTATCTATCAGCAGCTACAATGCCAGTTTCGGCCTTCAATATACTCAGCCCATAAACAAACAAAATGCGTTGACATTAGGCCTTACCTATACCATGGGACACATTCTAAACGGGCATGACAACCAAGGGACACAGATTACCAACGGAACCAACTACTCCGTGGTAAATCAACAGCAAATAAATGATTCTTACGGAATCCCTCATATATATGGAGCAGGTCTGGCATGGAAACACAAAAAGAATCTGACCGTAGAAGCAGACTATACACTGCAACAATGGAGCGGAGTAAAGTATAATAATCGGACAGATTTGTATCAAGACCGTTCTAAAATAGCTGTCGGTGCAAGAATTCCTACCTAACGAATTCGGACGGAACTATCTCAGCCGCATACGTTACAGAGCAGGAGCTTATTATGCAAACTCCAATCTTCGGATACCTGTTGCATCGAGCATGATAGACGGACCCAAGGAATACGGTGTCAGTGTCGGATTGGGCTTGCCTTTAAAGCTATACCAACGAAACAGTGTATTAAGCATTACCGGACAGTACATTCATGCCAATCCTTCTGTAAGCGACATGTTGTCGGAAAACCGGTTTGTCCTAAAAATAGGATTGACATTCAACGAACACTGGTTCATGAAATGGAGAGTAAACTAATATGAAAATAAACACAATGAACAACTAATCTTACATACGATGAAAATGAAAATGTTTACAATGCTGTGTGCTTTATCTTTAGGTACTACAGCTGTTTTCGCTCAAAAAGGAGTAGAAGACGGTTCTCGTTTCGGACATGGAGAAGACAGTCTCCGTTGCTTGCAGAACATCAGTATTTACAGTGAATACGTAAAAACTGACAACTTTACGGACGCATACAAGCCATGGATGGCTGTATTTACAGAAGCTCCTTTGGCTCAGGTAAGTACTTATACTAACGGAGCCAAAATCTTGCGCGCTTTAATTGCCAGTTCAAAAGACGGAGCACAACAGAAAAAGTATCTTGATGAACTGATGGCCGTACACGACCAACGTATCAAGTATCTTGACGGGCTTAACAAGCTGGTAAGAACTCCGACCACAAAAGGCTCTATCCTCGGAATGAAAGCCCACGATTACATTGCGTTCTCCGGAGCAAACATAGATATAAATAAGGCTTATCAGATGGTCAAAGAAGCTGTTGACCTGGAAAAGGCAGCCTCAGATTATTTCATGTTCCAGGATTTGATGGATATTTCTGCCCGCAAATTGAAGAGCGATGACACTCACAAGGAACAGTTCATCCAAGACTACCTGACTGCTTCAGGCTATGCCGATGAAGCTTTGAAAGCTGCGACAAAAGAAAGAGACAAAAAGTTGTTGAAAACAGCAAAAGACAATGTGGATGCATATTTCATCAACAGTGGTGCAGCAAGTTGTGAAAACCTGCAGGCTATCTATGGTCCGAAAGTAAGCCAGAACAAGACAAATCTGGATTACTTGAAACAGGTTATCAACGTTATGCAGATGTTGAAATGTACAGAAGAAGAAGCTTATTTCGTTGCTTCCGAAGCTGCTCATGCCATTGAACCTACAGCCGCTACCGCAGCAGGATGCGGATACATGTATTACAAGAAAGGTGACATGGATAAGAGTGTGCAATATTTTGACCAGGCCATTGAACTGGAACAGGAAGCAGACAAAAAAGCGGACTATGCATATAGCGCAGCAGTAGTATTGTTCAGCAAAAAACAGTTGAGCAAAGCTAAACAGTATGCCAACAAAGCCATTTCCATCAATGGAAATTATGGAAAAGCTTACATTCTGATTGCACAAATGTACGCATCAAGCCCGAACTGGAGCGATGAAGCTGCGTTGAACAAATGTACTTACTTTGCAGCTATCGATAAATTACAGCGCGCAAAAAGCGTAGACCCAAGCATAGCAGAAGAAGCTCAAAAGCTAATCAATACATACGCCGCACACACTCCGAAAGACGAAGACCTCTTCTTCCTTGGTCTGAAGAAAGGAAACTCTGTCACAATCGGCGGATGGATTGGTGAAACAACAACCATCAGATAAGTATATGTCAATCAGACTTAAAGAACACATATATAAATTATTTATCAACATAACAGTTGCCACATGGGCAACTGTTATGTTTCTTTTTGTTCCTGCATGCGGGAGCAAAGAAAAACCTACTGCTGCAGCCGTAAAAGAAGGAGACTCTCTTCCCGACATGCGTACTACAGGAGTAACTACCCTCGTATCTGACTCAGGAATGATCAGATACAAGATTATTACAGCAGAATGGCTTATCTACAGCCACCGGAATCCTCCGTTCTGGGCGTTTGAAAAAGGAATCTATCTGGAGAAATTCGACAGTCTTTTCCATGTAGATGCAAGTATCAAAGCTGACACAGCTTATTACTACGAGCCCAAGAAACTATGGGAGCTACGTGGAAACGTCCATATTCAAAGCCAAAGAGGCGACAAATTCGACACGGAACTAATGTTCTGGGATCAGGACAAAGAGAAAATCTATTCTGATAAATTTATCCGTATCGAACAAATTGACAAGGTACTGACTGGATACGGTTTCGAATCCAATCAGCAAATGACCGAATACCAAATCTATAACAACACGGGAATCTTTACCGTTGAAGACAATGCTGTCCAGGCAGACAGCACACAAACTTCCAAATAAAACTATTAGTATGGAGCTTATCATCCAACTACTTATATCTATGGTGTTTTCAGCCTATTTTTCAGGTATGGAAATCGCCTTTGTATCTTCCAACAAATTACGTTTTGAAATGGAAAAGACGAACAATGTATCGTCTTATATCCTTTCCGTATTCTACCGACACTCTAATAATTTCATTTCCACCATGTTGGTAGGAAACAACATTGCATTGGTCATCTATGGTATCTTGATGGCTCAACTTATTGAACATTATATACTTGCAGATGTGATTTCAAATCAGGCACTGCTTGTTCCTATAGAAACCGTAATTTCCACATTGATTATTCTTGTCACTGGAGAATTTCTTCCCAAAACACTCTTCAAGATTAATCCTAACGCTACTCTGAAATTTTTCAGCGTACCGACATTTGTATGCTACATCATACTCTACCCCATCAGCCGTTTTTCATCGCTGCTTTCAAGCGGTATTCTTCATCTTGTGGGGGTAAAGACAAACAAAGAAGACCGGGAAAAGGCATTTACCAAAGTCGATCTGGATTACTTTATCCAAAGTAGTATCGAAGAAGGAAAAGAGGGAGAAGAAATTGACAATGAAATCAAAATATTCCGCAACGCACTTGATTTCTCCAATGTCAAAATACGTGACTGCATGATTCCACGAACGGAAATCATAGCTGTGGATTTTGATACTCCGCTCACTGAACTTAAAAAGGTATTTATTGAAAATGGTATCAGTAAGATAATCGTTTACAAAGAAAATATCGACAACATTGTGGGATACATTCATTCATCTGAAATGTTCCGCAGCAACAACGAATGGCAAAACGGTATTCGTAGCATTCCCTTTGTGCCAGAAACAATGGCTGCCCACAAACTGATGCGAATATTCAAACAGCAAAAGCGATCACTGGCTGTAGTAGTAGACGAGTTTGGAGGCGTTTCAGGTATCGTGGCACTGGAAGATCTGATTGAAGAAATTTTAGGCGACATTGAAGATGAACATGATACCACATCCATCGTCGCAAAGCAGATATCGGAAAACGAATACATCTTCTCCGGAAGAATAGATATAGAAAAAGCCAATGAAACCTTTGGCCTGAATCTGCCTGAGAGCGAAAACTACCAGACCATCGGTGGACTTATTCTGAATGAATGTCAAAGCATACCCAAAGTAAACGACGTCATTCAGACTGAGAATTTTACCTTCAAAATTATCAAAGTAAGCGCCAATAAAATAGAATTGGTCAAACTGTTTACCACGAAATAAGCATTTTTTTGAGAGAAAATAGTGACTAAACAGTATTTTTTGTATCTTCGTGCGCTAATAACAGAACTATAAAAACAATAAACAAAAAAATAATAACTTTAAATGGCAACTTTAACAAAAATTCGAAAGCAAAAGGACCTTTTGATTGGTCATCGTAATCGGTCTTGCCCTTTTTGCATTTATTGCCGGTGACGCATGGAAAGTACTCCAGCCGCACCAAGGTAAACAAGACGTAGGAGAAGTGAACGGGGAAGTTCTCAGTGCACAAGATTATCAGAAAATGGTGGACGAACTCAGTGAAGTCATCAAACTGACCAATGGATTGAATTCGCTGACAGAAGACCAGTTGAACAATGTAAAAGATCAGGTATGGCAAAGTTATGTCAACAACAAGCTGATTGCTGAACAGGCAGAAAAATTAGGCTTGAAAGTGACAGACGCTGAAATACAGAGCATCATTGACCAAGGCACACACCCGCTGCTGATGCAGACTCCTTTCCGCAACCCCAGACTGGTATGTTCGATAAAGATATGTTGAAGAAATTCCTGGTAGATTATGCAAACCTGAATGCAAGCCAAATGCCTGCACAGTATGTAGAATACTATCAGAAAATGGGTGCTTTTTGGAACTTCATTGAAAAGACTTTGAGACAAACTGCTTTAGCTGAAAAATATCAGAACTTGCTGGCTAAATCATTAATTTCAAATCCTGTTTCTGCCGAAGACGCATTTGCTTCACGCACAAATCAGACTGATGTATTGCTGGCTGCTGTTCCTTATTCTTCTATCAACGATTCTACAATCACTGTTTCAAACGAAGAAATCAAAGCGCTTTACAATAAGAAAAAAGAAACTTTCGAACAACCGGTAGAAACTCGCAACATCAAATATATCGATGTTTTGGTTACTCCTTCTGACGAAGACCGTAAAGAAGTTTTAGACGAAGTTACAGAATATTCTACTCAGTTGGCTAATGTTGCTGATATGAGCACATTCGTTCGTTCTACCAACTCTGTAGTACCTTTCTCTGAAGTGGTTGTAAACAAGACAGTACTTCCCAACGACATCGTAGCCCGTTTGGACTCAGTGAAGCTCGGTGAAGTTTACGGTCCTTACTACAACCAAGCTGACGACTCATACAACGCTTTCAGAATCTTAGCAAAACAAACAGCTCCTGACTCAATCCAATTCCGTCAGATTCAGGTATATGCCGATACAGAAGCAAAGACTAAGACCTTGGCAGACAGTATTTTCACAGCTCTGAAAGGTGGTGCGGATTTTGCCGAGCTTGCTCAAAAATATGGTCAGACAGGTGAAGCAAGTTGGTTGACAGCACGCAATTATGAAGGTGCTGCTCTTGATGCTGAAAACGCTAAATTTATCAATACATTGATTAACAGCGGTATTAAAGAACTGAACAATTTGCAAGTCGGTCAGGCTAACGTCATCCTTCAGGTAATGGACAAGAAAGCCATGAAAGATAAATATCAGGTAGCAATCATCAAACGTCCGGTAGAATTCAGCAAAGAAACTTACAATAAGGCATACAATGATTTCAGCCAGTTCGTAGCACAGAACACTACTATGGATAAGATTGTAGCCAATGCAGAAGACAACGGTTATCGTTTGTTAGAACGTGCTGATTTCCGTAGCGGTGAACACTATGTAGGTGGTGTGAAAGGTACTCGCGACGCATTGAAATGGATCTTTGCTGCTAAAGAAGGTGAAGTATCTCCCTTGTATGAATGTGGTGAAAACGACCATCTGATGGTAGTTGCTCTTGACAAGATTCATGAAGCCGGTTATCGCGACATCAACTCAGTAGCTGAAATGCTGAGAGCTGAAATCCGCCGCGATAAGAAAGCTGAAAAGATTATGGAAGAAATGAAGAAGTATAATTCCATTGCTCAGGTGAAGGGAATGAAGGATGCTGTAAGTGATTCTGTAAAACACGTTACATTCAGTGCTCCTGCTTACATTTCAGTTACACGCAGCAGCGAACCGGTTATCGGTGCTGTAGCTGCTAAGACAGCTGCCAACAAGGTAAGCGCACCTATCAAGGGTAATGGTGGAGTATACATGATTCAGGTATACGCAAAAGAAAAAGGAAGCGAGAAGTTTGATGCAAAACAAGAAGAAACTACATTGACTAACATGGCTGTACGTATTGCAGGTAACCAGTTAATCAATGACTTGTATCAGAAAGCAAAAGTTGTAGACCAGCGCTACCTCTTCTTCTAATGCTTAGTTGAATTAATAAGAATCCTAAATAAAAACAGACCGTTTTGAATGTGAAAGCATCAAAACGGTCTGGTTTTTATTTTAAAAAGCGAATGATTCTCTTTACACCCCCGCATCACTCAACACCACATACACCTGATAATGCGTGGTTGCCTGTACCGGAGTCAGTGACAAATACCCTTGAAGGATACGCCCATCTTGAGCAATCTTTAACGGATAGGCAGATAAACATCTGTGATGATTTTTCAAAGCTTCCCCCTCAGCCGCATAATGTTCCACCACATATTGCCCCGAAGAAGAAGGAGAGACATAACGATCAAAGAACAGGCGAGACACCACTCCCATATTCAAACGAAGATTGATTTCCACACACGGATGCACCACATAGCCTCCTGCAACGCGACAAATCATCATATCTACTCCCAAATACCCTTCATAATCATCCTTCAACAGCTGTTGAAGTGCGGAAAGCAGACAGGTTCTTACTTCATGTAAAATCTCCCGAGATACATACGCTGCCAACCGATTCTCAATTTCTGTATTCGATAACAAAAGATTAAGCTTGTAATTTCCATGGGCATCTGTTTCAAACAAAGAATAACCAGCAAAACGGACTCCATTCTGCTTCTCCACATAAACTCCATCGCAAAATCAACCACTTTGTCATAAATGGGTTCCGCCATCACAGCTCCCTGTACCCTCAGAATACGTGCGGCCCACCCAGCCAGTTGCGCATTCCAACTGGCAGAAGATACTTTCAGCAGTCCTCTCCCACTTCCCGACCATGGAGCTTTCAAAACCAATTCTCCTCTTTCCTGAAGAAACGCTTCCAGTTCAGACAGAGATACACAGGCTTTCATCTCCCCGCAAGTCCCGTCTATCTTCAGTAATTCAGGCAATACCTCCAGACAACGCTGACGAGACGAGAGAAACGGAAACGCCTGACAGTTTCCTCCGAAGGCAAAAAGCATTCTTCTACTCCTTCTTGTCTGAGCCGATGCACCAAGGCAGGTGTCCACCCCCAGGGGATATAACGACCTGAAGGCCATTCTGCCGTCCAAGCAGTACGCGGCAATAACTCATCGAGCCTTCTTTCAACCTCCATGCTTCCTCCACACACCTCTCTCAACTGCTTCT
>ENA-OQHF01001151-OQHF01001151.1-human-gut-metagenome-genome-assembly--contig:-NODE-1151-length-14910-cov-6.587837_pt1 | contig 14910 bp, 14 predicted proteins | sample MGYA00242559_ERZ504709 | MGnify/ENA primary metagenome ERZ504709 (study PRJEB26092, sample SAMD00036203) | human gut metagenome | host: Homo sapiens | study: EMG produced TPA metagenomics assembly of... | reverse complement strand
AGAAAAAATATGAAAGAAAAGAAACAAGAAAATAGTAAATTTCTAAAAAAGAAGAGGAAATATATAGAGACAGTATTTTCTAAATTAGTAAATTTATTTGATATAGAAAGAATAAGAGTACAATCTATTTTAGGATTTCGATTAAGATTGGAACAATGTTTATTAGTTTATACAATAAAAAATGAACTAGCACAATGAGTATATTATATAAAAAGATACTTGTCTATTATATCACAAAAAATATCTTATATAAAAGTCAAATATACACTGTATACAATATTTTTATAGTAAATGTTTACTGTATTGATACACAAATCGTAATAATTTATGTTATAATGAAAATATTGTTCTTATGTATACTAAAAAAGTAAAGGAGAGCTAAAGATGCCTACATTAACAGAAAAAATAATTAAAGCTCATTTACAAGAAGGCACTATGGACCGTGGTTGTCCAATAGCTATTAAAATTGACCAGACTTTAACACAAGATGCTACAGGAACTATGGCTTATTTACAATTAGAAGCTATGGGTGTAGACCAAGTTAAAACAGAATTATCCGTAAGCTATGTAGACCACAATACACTTCAAAGTGGTTTTGAAAATGCTGATGACCATAAATATTTACAAACAGTAGCAAACAAACATGGTATTTACTTTTCTCGTCCAGGTAATGGTATTTGCCATCAGGTACATTTGGAAAGATTTGCAGCTCCAGGTAAAACTTTATTAGGAAGTGATTCTCATACTCCTACAGCTGGTGGTATTGGTGCATTGGCTATTGGTGCTGGTGGACTTGATGTTGCTTGTGCTATGGCAGGACGTCCATTTAATTTAAAAATGCCAAAAGTGGTAAATGTAAAACTTACAGGTGCATTACATAAAGGTGTAAGTTCTAAAGATATTATTTTAAAAGTTTTACAGCTTATGACTGTAAAAGGTGGCGTAGGTAAAGTTATTGAATACACAGGTGAAGGTGTAAAAACTTTAAATATTCCTCAACGTGCTACTATAACAAATATGGGTGCAGAACTCGGTGCTACTACATCTATATTCCCAAGCGATGAAGTAACATATGAATTTTTGAAAAAACAAAATCGTGAAGATTGTTTCGTAGCTTTAAGTGCAGATGATGATGCTGTTTATGATGAAACATATGAAATCAATTTAGATGATTTAGAACCAATGATTGCTATGCCTCATAGCCCTGATGCCGTAAAATCCATCAGTGAAGTTGTTGGCAAAAAAATAGACCAGGTTGCTATTGGTAGCTGTACAAATTCTTCTTATAGAGATATGATGATTGTCGCTTCTATATTAAAAAATAAAACAGTTGCTGAAAATGTATCCTTATGTATTTCTCCAGGTTCTAAACAAGTATTGACTATGCTTTCTCAAAATGGAGCATTAACAGATTTAATCTCTAGTGGTGCTAGAATGCTTGAATGTACTTGTGGTCCTTGTATCGGTATGGGTCAATCTCCTATTACAAATGCATGGTCACTTCGTACTTTCAACCGCAATTTCTATGGTAGAAGTGGTACCTTAAGTGCTAATGTATGTCTTGTTTCTCCAGAAGTAGCTGCTTATAGTGCTATAAAAGGTGTTATCTCTGACCCTAGAGAAGCTGAATTTGATATTCCATCAGAACCTGATCATTTCTTAGTAGATGACAGCATGATTATTGCTCCAGAAAAACAGCATCCTGAAAATGTGGAAATCGTTCGTGGTCCAAATATTAAACCACTTCCAGAAAATACTCCACTTGCTGATACTGTAGAAAAACAAGTAGTAATTAAAGTAGTAGATAATATCACTACAGACCATATCGCTCCAGCAGGGGCAAAAGTATTGCCATTCCGTTCTAATATTGAAAAAATATCTGAATTTATTTTCCGTGATGTACAAGCTGGATTTAAACAACATTGCTTATCTGTTGGCGGTGGCTTTATCGTTGCAGGTCAAAACTATGGTCAAGGTTCTAGCCGTGAACATGCAGCACTTGCACCAATGTATTTAGGCATTAAAGCTGTTATCGCTAAAAGCTTTGCGCGTATACATCAAGCTAATCTTATAAACTTTGGTATCGTACCATTCACTTTTGCAAATGAAGCAGATTATGATACTATTGATGAAGGCGATGTATTGAAAATCAGTAATTTACATCAGCTTGCTCCAGGAAAAGCTATGATGGTAGAAAATGTTACTAAGAAAACTTCTTTTGCCGTAAATCATGCATTATCTCAATTAGATATTGATATTTTAATGGCTGGCGGTCGTTTAAATTATATAAAAATGGGTAAATAAAATCTTAATTGAATTTTAATGAAAAAAAGCATTTTGCTTGGCTATTTGCAAGGCAAAATGCTTTTTATTTATGTTATAATAAGAAATTAGGAAATAAATGTTTACTATTATTTATTATTTAAAGATACAGGAGGTTTAAGTTTTGAGTCAGGAAGAGTTAAATAAACAAGCTACTGAACAAAATAATACAGAAACAGAAATAGAAGATATAAAAGAAGATAAAAAAGTAGTAAAAAATGATGAATATACAATAAAAATCATACCTAATAAAACAGATGATGTAAAATTATTTACTATAAGTAAAAATATGCTCAGATATGTGATGGCATCTGTAGTTATTATGATAGTATTAGTCGTTGGTTCATTAAGTTTTGCAGGTTATGTATATTTCAATAATCAAGCAGATAAACAGCATTTACAAGAATTGCAAGAAGCAAATGCACTTCAACAGCAACAATTATCTGAACTTGATAAAAAAGCTAATAGCTTAAAAGAAGATATGGACCAATTAAATAATTTGGAAAATGAATTAAAACAATTATCTGGTATAGAACTTCCAGAAGGAAATAATGGAGATAGTGTAAATCCAGAACAAAATGGACAAGGTGGACCTTATCCGCAAACACCTACTATAGAAAATGTACGTCTTACCTTAGATACTGTAGAAAATACAATGAATGGTAAACTAAATAATATGGAAGAATTGAAAAAACGTTTGCAGACTGCTATCATGATGAAACGTCAGCAAGTAGCAATTGCTAATCAGACCATATCTATTACTCCATCTATTTGGCCAGCTAAAGGTGTAGTAAGTTCACCATATGGTCTTCGTTGGGGCGGTAGTGATTTCCACCCTGGTATTGATATTGCAAATGATATGGGAACACCAATTAGAGCAACAGCTGATGGCGTTGTCAGCATTGCTGGTTGGAATTCTGGCGGATATGGAAATATGGTAGATATTGACCATGGCAACGGAGTGATGACTCGTTATGGACATGCTTCTTATGTAGTAGTATCTGCTGGTCAACAAGTAAAACGTGGACAGATTATTGCTTATATGGGAAGTACAGGCTTTTCAACAGGCCCTCATGTACATTATGAAGTTCGTATAAATGGACAAGCTGTAGACCCATCTGGATATTTATTTAACTAATAAAAATAACAGTGATGAATTAGACTAAATAGGAGTTTAATTCATCACTTTTTTTATTTACAATTTTTTATATATGTAAAGTTGTTAATTTTATGATATAATAGAAAACATCTACATAATTTTAAGTAAACAAAAAGGAGATGGTTTTATTGGCTAAAGAGCAAGTAGAAGTAAAATTAACACCACAAGAAATAGTAGAAAAAACAACTATAGCTGATGTATATCGTGCTGTTAAAAATTTAGATGGTGTTATATACAAAACTAAATTAATCTACAGTGATTATTTTTCCAATTTATCACATAATGATATATATATAAAACCTGAAAACTTGCAAAAAACAGGTTCTTTCAAACTTCGCGGAGCGTATAACTGCATTAGTCAGTTGAGTGAAGAACAAAAAGCTCATGGTGTAATTGCAGCTTCAGCTGGTAATCATGCTCAAGGTGTAGCTTATGCAGCTCAACAATTAGGCGTTAAAGCTGTAATTGTTATGCCAGCGACTACTCCATTATTAAAAGTAGAAGCAACTCGTGCTTATGGAGCAGAAGTTGTATTATCTGGAGATAGTTTTGATGATGCGGCAGCAAAAGCAGTAGAATTACAACAAGAATTTAATTATACATTTATCCACCCATTTAATGATATCGAAGTTATCTTAGGTCAAGGTACTACAGCTTTAGAAATCATTGATGATTTAAAAGATGTTGATGCGATTTTAGTACCTATCGGTGGTGGCGGTTTTGCCAGTGGTGTAGCACTTGCGACTAAAATGGTAAATCCACATGTAAAAGTAATCGGTGTAGAACCTTGTGGAGCAGCTTGTATCAAGGCATCACTTCAGGAAAATAAAGTAGTATCTTTGCCAAGCGTTGATACTGTAGCAGAAGGTACAGCAGTAAAAACACCAGGTGATGTAACATTTGAATTCATTAAAAAATATGTAGATGAAGTAATCACAGTTTCTGAATTTGAAATTATGTCAGCTTTATTATCTTTGATTGAAAAACATAAATTGATTGCTGAAGGTGCGGGCGTATTATCTTTAGCAGCTAGTAGAAAATTACAATTCAAAGGTAAAAAAGTAGCTGCTATTGTAAGTGGTGGTAATATTGATATTTCTACAATTTCAGCACTTATTGATAAAGCTTTAATCGCTCGTGGTCGAGTATTCTGCTTTAGTGTACAACTTCCAGATAAACCAGGTCAGTTATTGGCAATTTCTCAAATTTTAGCAGATTTAAATGCCAATGTAATTAAACTAGACCATAATCAGGCTAAAGTAACAGATAGCTTCAAAAAAGTAGTGCTTGAAGTAACTGTTGAAACAAATGGTATAGAGCATATTCAACAAATTACTCATAGCTTACATGAACATGGTTTTAAAGTTAAGAAAATATATTAATAAAAAAAGACGATAACTATTAAAAGTTATCGTCTTTTTAATTATATTAGCCTAATTCTACAAATTCACGTTGTCTTTTTGTAAAACGTATAGATTGGTTATAGCCAAAAGATTTTGCATATGAAATAGCATCATCAATATGATTACCACAATGTTCTGGTTTATGTGCATCAGAAGAAGTGATAATAGGAAGATTGTATTCTACAGCGATTTTCATAAAATCAGGATATGGTGAAATTTCAGCTATAGGATAGCGATATAAAGTACCAGTATTGATATCGATAGCCATATTAGCTTCTTTAACAGCTTTGGCTACACGGACTAAATAAGGTGTAACATCAAAATCTGGTATATTTTTAAATAAACGAATATTAAATGGATGACCTAAAACATCATAAATTTTACTAGCACAGAGTTTTTCAACTTCTTGTGCATACCAATCATAGATTTCTTCTAAAGTATGATTATTCCATTCATCTTTTATTTCTGAAGAATCATAAGCCCAACCATGAAGAAAATGGATAGAGCCAATGATATAATCAAAATCATATGGTGCTAAAATACTTTTTACTTTTTCTTGGTCTTGGAAATTGCATACTTCAATTCCTGTTTTAACCTTGTAGCCTAATTTTCGCAATTTAGCCATAAAGTTAAAATAATCATCTAAAGTGTATTTGAATTTATTTTCTTTAACCATTGCTGTTGGAATTTACCTACAAAGCTATCATCTAAAATTAAATCTTGATAATATAAATCTTTGAATTCAGGAAAAGTATGGCTATGTTCAGAGATGCCGATTTCTGTCAATCCATGATTTTTAGCACTATCAAAAAATTCCTTTGACCCAATTTTCATCATAAGAGCCATATTCAAAATGCATATGATAATCTAATTTCATAATATTAGCTTCTTTCTATTTGATATTTAATCAATGATTGCTTTCTTGTTGAGCAAGTAATTGACGAATTGTTTTAACTACACCATTTTTATAATTTGGTGGTGCTATATAGCGAGCTACTTTCTTTAATTCAGGAATGGCATTTTCCATAGCATAACTATAATATACAGATTGCATCATTTCATAGTCATTTAAATAATCGCCAAAAGCGACACATTCTTCTGGTTTTATATTTAATTTTTTCTGTAATTTTTGGATAGCTACACCTTTGTTGATGCCTAAAGGAATGATATCCACCCAGATATCACTGCTTAAAACTACTTGCATTTCATCAGCTAAAGGTAAGAATTTTTTATAGACATTATTTAAAGAATCGCGATTAAAACAATCACAAAGAGAAATTTTAATAATTTCATCATCAACTTCAGAAAAATCATGAAGAATTTTATATTGAGTGTAATAAAGATTTAATTCATCATGAAATTCTTTATTTTGAGAGATGATATAGCCACCTTTTTTACCGCTTAATACAATTTCTACTTTTGGCAATTTTGCAGTTTCATCAATAATTTTTTGTACAGCAGTATCTGGTAATGTAGCAGAGAAAATTTCTTTATCATGTTGGCAGACATAAGTTCCATTTTCAGAAATAAAAAGTAAATCATCTTTATATTTAGGAAATTGGGAAACGAGTGCTTGATATTGGCGTCCGCTAGCAGGTGAAAACATAATATTATGTTGTTTTAATAAATCCATAATTTCATCAAAATCATCAGGTAATTTATTAGGTTCAACAAGTAAAGTACCGTCCATATCGGAGATAATCCATTTAATCATATAGCAGACTCCTTTATCAAATTTTGGTAAAAATAATTTTATATAGAAAGTTTATCATAAATACTTAAATTTGGGTATAAAAAAACTACCCTTTAATGAGAGAGGGTAGTGTAGATATTTCATTATGGTGGGCGGTAACAGGATCGAACTGCTGACATACTTGCTTGTAAGGCAAGCGCTCTCCCAGCTGAGCTAACCGCCCAAATAAAAAAATGGTGCCTCAGAGCGGAATCGAACCACTGACACGGGGATTTTCAGTCCCCTGCTCTACCGACTGAGCTACCGAGGCAAATAAAAATGGCGACCCGAAGGGGACTTGAACCCCTGAACCTCCGCCGTGACAGGGCGGCATTCTAACCAACTAAACTACCGGGCCGTAGTGGTGGGCGATAACAGGATCGAACTGCTGACATCTTGCTTGTAAGGCAAGCGCTCTCCCCAGCTGAGCTAATCGCCCAAATATGGTGACGCGTATGGGATTCGAACCCATGAAGCCGCCGTGAAAGGGCGGTGTCTTAACCACTTGACCAACGCGCCATTGTAATGGTGGCTCACCCGAGATTCGAACTCGGGACACCCTGATTAAAAGTCAGGTGCTCTGCCAACTGAGCTAGTGAACCGTATTGCGTTGTTGTCGCTTGACAACGTAGATTATTATATAGAACTTTGAAACAAATGTCAACACTTTTTTTGAAAAAAATTAAAGTTTTTTTGCTTTGTAAAAAAAGGGGCTAAAACCCTTGTTAAATAAGGATTTTAGCCGTGCTACCTTTTTCATGATTTTTGGTGATTTGAATTTGTTTATCAATTTTTTCTTTTAATTCATCTATGTGAGAGATGATACCGATTAATTTATTTCCTTGAGATAATTGAGAAAGAACTTTGATTGCTTGAGCAAGTGATTCACTATCTAAAGAGCCAAAACCTTCATCAATAAACATAGTATCTAAATGAATGCCACCGGCAAAAGATTGGATTTCATCAGATAAACCGAGAGCTAAAGATAAGGAAGCTTTGAAGGACTCGCCACCAGATAGAGTTTTTACACTGCGAGTCGTGCCGTTGTAGTGGTCGATTACATCTAATTCTAAACCAGTTTGTGAGCGAAGTTGTTCACTTGATTTACAGCGCACTAATTCATATTGACCTTGTGTCATCATCATCAAACGAGTATTAGCTCGAATTAAAATTCGATCGAAATAGTGCATTTGTACATAAGTTTCAAGCATGATACGTTCTTTGCCAGCAACTGAACCTGTAGCTGTAGTGTAGAGTGCTTGTATATTGCTATAAAGAGATTGTTTTGTATCTAATAGTTCAATTTTTTTCATTAATTTTTGTTGAATTTGGTGATTAGTAGTAATTCTAGTATGCAGTTTTTGCATTTGAGGCATTAAATTTTCTTTTGTTGATAAATACTCTTGTTGAATTTTTTCTAATTCGTTTAAATCATAATTTTGAGGTGTGAGTTGTGTTTGTAGTGAGGCGATTTTGGCTTTGATTTCTACAAGTGATTGATTTAATTTATCAAATTCAGTTTGAACAGTAGCGAGATTTTGTTGTAAATAATTTTGTGTTTGTTTATATTTTTGAAGTTGCTTTCTAGCTTCATTTTCATCAGTGAATAAAAGAGCTTTAGTTAAGGTATTGATTTCAGTTGTTAAGATTTCAATATCTGTATTTTCTTTGACGATAGAAGTATTTAGTGTTAGAAGTTTTTGCTCTAAATTTTTTTGCAATAATAGATTTTTTTCTAATTGTGTATTTAAGTTTATTTGTTTTTGGCTTAATTTATTTAACTGGATTAATTGTTTATTAAGCTGATTTTTTTCGTTTAGAAGTTCACATTTTTTTATTTCTACATCATGAAAGATAGTTTTTTGCGTGAAGTTACCTAAAATATTTTCTGCTTGTGCTTTTATTTCTGTAAAAAGATTATGCAATTTACCATTTAATTCGCTAGCTAATTGGGTAATTTTATTCAATTTTTTGGAGAAAATATCGCATCTATTTTTTAATTGTTCAAGTTCTGCTTGAGTTGGTGCCAACGTAGATATTTTGGCTAATTGTGGGTGATTTGTAGAACCGCAAACAGGGCAAGGTGTGTATGGTTTTAAATCTTTGGCTAAAATGCCTGCTTGTTCTGCTAAAAACAAGTGATTTTGTTGATTATAAATTTGTTCTAATTCAGCAAGTTTTGCCTGCTCGTGTTGCCATTTTGTCTTATATTCTTTGTGTTTTAAAGATGTTTGTTTATATTCTTCAAGTAGTGTGGAGAGTTTTGTTAAATTTTGTAGTCGTTGATTATTTTCTTTTTGTGCAGAATTTGTTTGTTCAATCTGTACATTTATATCTGTTAGAGTTTTTAAATCTGTTTGTATATCATTTATAGTTTGCGTTAATTTTGCTAAAGTGGCTTCATCATTTGCCATTTGTTGTTGTTTGCTTTGCAATGCTTTTTTTGCTGTTTGTAAGAGATTTTGCTGTTTAGATATATATTGATATTTAGGCAATTCTTCTGCTAATTTGGCAATATTTACATTTAGTGAAGTGGATTTTATTTCAAAAATCTTTTTGTACTAGGGATAATTTTTCTTGAATATTAGGGAGTATTTTTGCTTTAGCTGTTAAATTCTGACTGATATTCATTGATTTTTGCTTGTATTGCTGTTGATTAATAGCAGTATTTATAATTTTTTCATTTTCTTTGATATTTTGTTCTAAAAACCGTAAAAATCTTTTTCTAAATTGTTTTAAAATCATTTTTATCTTGATTAAATGATTTGTTCTAGATTTATAAGGCAATCTTTAGGCATCAGGGGATTGAAGTCATAATTTATATTTTCAGGAAGTATGATTGCTTCTATATATTGCTTAATACTATTATCAATCAAGAGAAAATCTTTTTTGAGGGTATTGAAGCATTCTTTTAATTTTTCTTGCAATTGTTGATATGGTTTAGTATTGAAGATTTTGCGGAAAATATCACTGCGTTCTTTTGTCGAAGCATGGATTAATTTTAAAAATTCTCCTTGAGCAATCATGGCTATTTGCGTAAATTGATTTACATCAAGACCGATTAATTCATTTATGGCAGAGTTCACTTCTTTTATGCCTGTTATTGGCTGTTGATTGGGTGGATAAAATTCTGCTTGAGCTTTTTCTTTGACGAAGCCATTTCCTTTTTTGGCAGGGCGAAGATATTCAGGATTACGGCGAATAGTGTATGACTCATTGTTGTATGAAAATATCATTTCTACAAATGTAGGTGTGTTTTTATCGGCGTATTTACTGCGAAGCATTTCATTTTCACGGATACCACCACTAGTATGACCATAGAGGGCAAAAGTAATTGCATCAAAAATTGTGGTTTTACCTGCACCTGTATTGCCACTGATTAGATAGATACCTTTATTGCCTAATAGACTCATATCCAATTCGCATTTATCAGCATAAGCACCGAAAGCGGATATAGTTAATTTTAAAGGACGCATTATTTTCCCTCCCAGATATCTTGGATTAATTCTTGTAAAATATCTATTTGCTTATCATTTAAATTTTGATTATTTTGTTTGTAATATAATTCTTCAAAGAGATTTAATGGTGTTTTTAAATTGGCAATATCTGTAGTTTCGATATTTTGAACTGTCTTGGTGCGAAGATTATCATATGTCAGTTGCATGATATTAGGATAGATAGAACGCAAGCGATTGATGGCATCAGGAATATCTTCTTCATCAGTGAGTGTTATGGCTAAATAATCATCTGTATTCGTCTGTTCATAATTGCTCTTTAGCGTTAATTCTGCATAAGAGCCTTTTAATTTACGCATATCATGAAGAAATGAAAGTTTTTTTTCATAAATGGTCAATTTGTTTTTTTGTGGAAAATCAAGGATAGTAACAGTTTTTTCTTGATTAGCTTCGGAAAAAGAATATTTTAATAAAGTTCCGCAATAACGAATTTTTTCGCTTAAAATATTTTGCGGTGTATGCAAATGACCAAGTGCAACATAATCAAAATCTTGAAATAATTGGGCATCGACATTATCTATACCGCCGACGATGATTTCCTCGGAGTCGCAAGTGTAAGCACCTGTTACGAATTGATGAGCGATTAGAATATTGCGTTCATCTAGATTTAAAGATATTTGCTTTAGAGCTACTTTTACTGCCTGATTGTAAGAGGTGATTTCTTCCTCAGGAAAATAACTTCTCACAATAGCTGGTTTGATAAATGGCAAAAGATAAAAATTGATATTGCCATGTTCATCTTTTAAGGTAATATGAGAAATTTTGCCGTCATAGATTGGTGAGATAAAAATATTATTGTCTTTAAATAAATTCGCTCCAAAAGCTACACGTTGGGCACTATCATGATTACCGCTGATAATAAAAACGGGCAGATGTAACTCTGCCCAAGATGTTAAAAATTCATCAAATAATTGTATAGCTTGATTGGTAGGAACGGATTTATCAAATACATCACCAGCAATCATAACAGCATCAATAGCTTCTTCTTTTGCAATTTGAAGTATTTGTTTATGGATATGCCTTTGGTCTTCATATAGAGAAAAACCATTGAGATTTTTACCGAGATGAAGGTCGGACAAATGCATGATTTTCATAAAGTATCCCTTTCCTAAATTAAATATATTGAGATTTATTTTTCTAATTGTATAGTGGCAAAAGTACGACCACATTCACAAGTATGTTTATAATCAATAGAAGCTGTCAGTTTAGTTTGGAAGCGAATAATAGGCATTGCTTCAAATGTTAAAGGAGTAATGACTAATTTATTATCAACAACTTCTGGATAGAGATAATCATCTTGTACATGAACATGATTATGTTCACAAGTGAAAATGATACCTGCAAAGCCAAAATACTTAGACATATAAACTTTAGCTAATGGATGATGGAAATGATGTTCGATTTCATCAAGTGTTGTATCTTGGAAGTTATCAATTAAAACAATGATTTTTGGCGGTAAGTGATCAACATTTCGTTCAATCATAGTTTTTAAATTTTTAGCACTGATGATTAAAGATGTAGCATTGAAAATGCCGATAACATCAATAGCAGCATCTACGCTATTACAAGGAAGTACAGTAGCACCTAATGCTTCAGCTGCATAATGTAAATCTAATAAATATTGAGAGCTATAATTACCACAGATAATCAAAGTTGATGTTTTATTAATATCATTACTAGCTAAAGGTCTGATAGCGATATCGATATTGCGTGCAATATCGTCTGCTGTAAAACCGCGATATAAACCGCTGATTGTTCGGTTAAAACGCAAAGTCTGACTAAGTGGGCCTGTTAATAAATCAAAGGCAGATGCTTGAATAAGTTCATCTCTAGTCGTTACAGGGAGATTTCTTATATCAGATAAAGTTTTTATATCTTCAGCATGAATATCAAGACCATTGTATTTCTTTTTGTAGAAAGAGGATTTTTCTAATGCCCAACGAAGATTTTTACGAAAGCGTTGTAAAATGAGTTCAACTTTTTCTTCAGTTGGCATCATTTCTACTCTAGGATTGATGACCATGATTTATTCTCCTTTTTGATAATGACTAAAATTACCAATGACGATATCAGGGAATTCTTCGTGTAATTGGCGAATAAATTCTTTAGTGCCGATAGCTTTAGTAAATGGTGGCATGATTTCGGCAAAAGCATCAGGGTCGATATTTAAATTGCGGATTTGAATCATATTTACAGGATTTTCATGTAAAAATTCTTTCCATGCTTTAAATTCACTTTCACTATCATTAAAGCCAGGGAAATAAAGCATATTTAAAGAAATATGCACGCCATGTTCATGAGCGTAGCGAATGGATTCTTTTACATTATCAAGTTCATAACTACCGCGATAATAAGCTTTGTAATTTTCAGGAATAGCACTGATAATACTTACACGCATACTATCAAGACCAGCATCAACGATGCGTTTGATACCTTCTGTATAGCCAGCATTAGTATTTATATTGATTTGACCTTTGTCTGTTTTTTTGCGGATTTTTTCAATAGCAGGCACGATATTGTCTACAGCAAGAGAAGGTTCACCTTCACAGCCTTGACCAAAACTGATAATGGCGTCTGGTGCAGTTTCTAAATGATAGATACCGATTTGAGCAATTTCTTTTGGTGTAGGACGGAATTTTATGCGACTTTGTGGAGATGGACAGCATTCAGCAGGCTGAAGAGAGATACAGCCAAAACAATTAGCATTACAAACTGGAGAAGATGGAATACCAGCTTCCCAACGGCGATAAAATAGATTTTGAGCTGTGCAACAATGCCATGTTAAAGAACAATTACCTAAATGTTCAACAAGGCGATTATCTGGTAAATCTTTTTGAACGCGTTTAACTAATTTATGCAAATTGCGAGTATTGTAATGCGCAGGGTCCCATTTATCATTTTCATCAGTGTACATAGCTGCTACATAAAGTTCATCTTTGTAGACAACAACAGCAGTATAGCCGTAAAGTGGGAGCATTTGAGCGTCATCTTCTTTTTTGAAAGCTGGCATATATAAGCGAGTATAACCAGCAGGTAAGATGGCAGCTACGGCATTGCCCATGATAGGCATGATTTCATCACCGTATTTGGCAAGTGGTAAACGATCTGGTAAAAACATTAAATCGGCAGATTCTGGAAGTGGAATTAAATCATCTGGGGAAAGTTCGATGATATCTGTTCCAGTTCTAGCTAAAGCTTTGAAACCTTTTGGAGCATCTAGGATATTACCATCTTCATCAGCATATAATGCACGAATATCAGCCATTATTTTTATCCTCCTGTTTTACTTTATTTTTCTTTGCTTTTTTAGGATTGTATTTATTCATAGCCATATCGACAGAATCATTAACGATACATTCTACAGCAGGGATAAGATATTTAATCGCTTCATCAACAGCTGTTTTATCTTCTTGAGGAAATGGAGCAAGAACATGATTTACTACGCTCCAACCAGGGAGAGGTCTACCAACACCGAGTCTTACACGTGGGAAATTTTCACTGCCTAAATGAGCGATTAAAGATTTTATACCATTGTGTCCGCCAGAACTACCTTTTTTGCGAATGCGAATAGTGCCAGCAGGGATATCCATATCATCATGAGCTACAATGATATCTTCTGGAGTTACTTTATACCAACGCATTAAAGGACCAACGGCTTCACCGCTATTATTCATATAAGTTTGCGGTTTAACTAGCAGGATTTTTTCAGTGCCAATGCGACCTTCCGCAATTTGAGCATTGAATTTATCTTTCCAAAGATTTATATTAAGATGCTCAGCTAGTGCATCAACGAGCATAAAACCGACATTATGGCGGGTTTTGGCATATTCATTACCAGGATTGCCAAGACCTACAATTATTTTCATTAAATTACCTCCAAGACAATATATAATAATTAATATTTTTAGCATAAAAAACAAAAAGCAAAAGCAACTAGAGTTTTTCTAGTTGCTTGTTTATTTATTAATTTTTAACTTTTTCCACTGCAGTGAGTTCAACTATATCCTTCAGTAGAAAAATATTTGAGCATACGCGTTACTACTTCACGAGCTGAACCTATTAATTTGGCTATTTGTTCATGAGTCATATTGATTTCATCAGAATTAGTAGTATGACTTTCATTGAGTAAAAACTCGGCAAGTCTTTTATCAAAACTGGTGAACATCATCTGTTGCATAGCCCATGTTACAGTGCATAAACGCTTAGTAGCAAGTTTATAAGTGATAGCTTCAAGATGGATATTTTCATTCATGACTTTGGCAAAAGCACAAGGCAAGATTTGAATAAGCTCACAATCAGTTAAAGCTTCAATGTAAATCTGAACCTCCCACGACTAAAGTCGCGGGGTTCTCGGTCAAGTATTCTAACGAATACAGTATCTCCGAGCTATCCCCATAGTTCCTACGGTTCTTGTATATATTATTTAATATTTAAGCTATGTTTAATATTCTTAATCCTTCATTTCTAATATTTATAGCTGCATTTACATCTCTATCATGATGTGTTTTATATTTAGGACAGTTCCAATCTCTAATATTTAAGTTTTTTACTTCAGTATTTTTATATCCACAAATATGACATAATTGACTTGAAGGATAAAATTTATCTATTTTGACAATAACCCTGCCAAACCATTTGGCTTTATATGTTAGTTGTCTCATAAACTCTGACCAGCTGACATCAGCTATATTTCTTGCTAATTTATGATTTTTCATCATGTTTTCAACTTGCAAATCTTCAAGACAGATTACATCGTAATTTCTGATAAGTTGACATGTC
>ENA-OQHF01001149-OQHF01001149.1-human-gut-metagenome-genome-assembly--contig:-NODE-1149-length-14922-cov-2.798716_pt1 | contig 14922 bp, 13 predicted proteins | sample MGYA00242559_ERZ504709 | MGnify/ENA primary metagenome ERZ504709 (study PRJEB26092, sample SAMD00036203) | human gut metagenome | host: Homo sapiens | study: EMG produced TPA metagenomics assembly of... | reverse complement strand
GGTATTGGTGGTGGGTAGTAGTTCTGCCCGGCAACTTTCTCCTGATTAACAGTGTACCGGAATGGTCGTCCTTACATCTTGGCTATTTAGGTGCAATGTTTTTGCTTATTTGTGTATTTATTCTTGCACGATACAGGAAAGCCCGTGTACAGGCATTGTTGAACCGCTACCGCCGCTCTAAGCATATCAGCGCAGTACAGGCATATTTTCTGTTCCTGCTGCCCTTTGTACTTTTCTTCTTAGAAACATGGCTGTTCGATGAATGGGGTTGGACGGATTGCGTGAAGTGGAACAAATGATATGTCATTCATATATAAAACATCAGATATGGAACAACGGATTACATCATTATTGCTTCCCGCTCCCGAAGCGGAGTTGGAAGCGTCCTGCAAGGAACTGGACGAAAAGGTAACATGGCTGCTGCACAACAGCCGGAAAATGGACAACTACTTGGAACTTGAACCGTTCAGCAAGGACGGGCGGCTGTGCGCCCACGTGTGCGACACGCTCAAAAGCCTGCCGGAAACGCCGACACTGGCGGCATACAAGGACTACAAGGCAATCATTATCCTGCTGGGTATGTCCACCACCCATTACGCCATACTTGACGAACTGGCGGAACAGCACCGCAAGCGGGACGAGATACCCGAACTGACCGCCTACTGCGATGCGCTCCACTGGATGCGACCGGGACGGCAGTACCTATGCAACGTGTACAACACGGTATGCCACGCTTTCCACCTGCTGCGGAGAAACCCGGTAAGGGACAACCGCCTGCTGGTGACGGAAAAGGAGCTGCGCCACGCCGAACGGATGCTGCCGGAACTGGGCAGGCAGACGTTCACCGAAATGGTACGTCTGAAAGGCTACATGGTCTATGATGCCGAGCAACTGGCGGATAAATGCGGCATGGAATACGGCTCGTTCCGGCGAAAGGTAAAGAAAATGACCGGGTACACGGCTAAAGAATGGGTGATAAAGGAACGGGTAAAGGACGTGGAACACTACCTGATGAACACAAACCTCACGCTTACCGAAGTGGCGTTCACCACCGGGTTCGCATCGACATCGAACTTGAACGACTTCTGCAAGGCTTACTTGCTGGACACACCGGGCGAGATACGCAGAAAAGCGCAGGAAACAAGAAATGCACAGTTACAAGAACGTAATGTGAAAATCAAGAATAAAACAGATTTTTTATGCCCGTAACTTTGTGCTTCATAAAGATAAGCACAAGGTTATGGAACATAAGATACCGTTGGAAACATACTTCGCCGGACTGCTTCAAAAAGTGGAATGGCAGATACAGGAATACGAGGACACCGCAGCGGACACGCTGACGCTCTGCCGCCTGTGCGTGGACTACCTGCAAGAGATACTGGGCGAACTCAAAAACCTTTATAATCTCCTACCCGTTCGCCAGCACGGAAGAAGAAATACACTTCTTCAAGGAACTGAAACCGCTTTTAGCGAGCAAAATCATCTATTACAATACCGTTTACAAGATAGAGGTGCGCTTCCCCAGCGGCAGCGAGGACGTGCAGCGGGACTACCTGCTGTCGGAAACCGACCGGATTTCAAGGTCGTTCCAGCGGAACTTGGCGTTCTACCAGTACCACCGAACGAAAGCCACCTACTTGGACAGGCAGTATTTCATACGTGGGAAGCCTGACATACAAATCATCGTGGACAGTTTCTATTACGAAACAGACCCACAGTTCAGCACCAGTCACGATTTCAAGGTAGCCAAGATTTTAGCCAACGAACTGCTGGAAATATACCTCACCAACCGTCTGCACGAGCTGGAACGCCGGGAACAGCGCAAGCGGGTGAAGAACGGCTTCACAGGAAAGGTGCTACGCTGGACGGGGACGAAAAGGGCGTTGGTGGAACTTATCTACGCACTGGACGCCTGCGGCTGTCTGAACAAGGGAACGGTTGATATTAAGGAGATTGTAGCCTATTTTGAATACGTTTTCGACATCGACCTCGGCGACTTCTACCACACCTACATGGAACTAAAAGCCAAGACCAAAGACCGAACGGGCTTCCTCTCCACCCTGAAAGACAGGTTGCTGCTGCGCATGAGGGAACAGGATTAGGCAACCGTTCTTTAACAAAATTTATTTCGCCACAGGTGGGTTCGCCTGTGGCGTTTTATTTTTCAGGACACCCGAACTTTGCGGCAAATCAATTAGTTACCATTATGGAAATAATAACATTCGAGTCCAAAGCCTACAAGGAACTGGACAACAAGATTACCGCCATTGCCGACTACATCTTCAACCACATGGAAACGGCAAGGCAAAGCGAGGAAGACATGTGGGTGGACAGCTACGAGGTCTGCACGTTCCTGAAAATAAGCGAAAAGACCCTGCAACGCCTGCGGGTGTCGGGGACTATCGCCTATTCCAACATCAGGGGACGCTACTTCTACAAGGTCAGCGAGATACGCCGGATGCTGGAAGAACGCCTGATAAGGAGCAACAAGGAGAACATCGACAACCTGATAACCAACCACCAGTTGTATGCTAAGGAAAGAGGAAATCTTAGAAAGGACAAGTAACGGGCTGGCGGTGTTCAAACACTACCTGCCCGGAAACTGGCGCATAGGTCGCAACTTCCTTAACCCGCTGTACGAGGACAGCAAGGCTTCCTGCAACATCTACTTCGACCGCCGGGGCGGTATCTACAAGATGAAAGACTTCGGCAACGACAGTTATAGCGGCGACTGTTTCTTCCTCGTGGGGCAGTTAAAGGGGCTGGACTGCAACCGGGCGGCTGACTTCGTGGAGATACTGGAAATCATCGACCGGGACTTGGGTTTGGGGCTGGCTTCCGGCACTCCGGTTTCCGTTCCCCCGGCAACCGTCCGCCGGGCAGTGCCGGACAAACCCGAAGAAACGCCCGAAAAGCCCGTCAAGCCCTACCAGTTCCGGGAACAGAAGTTCCCGCTTGCCGAACTGGTGTACTGGCAACAGTACGGCATCACGCCCGAACTGCTGGAACGTTACAAGGTCTGCTCGCTCCGGGAATACAACAGCGAAACGGCAGAGGGCAAACCGTACACCTACACTTCATCGGTGGCAGAACCCATGTACGGCTACAAGGGCAAACAGCACATCAAGCTGTACCGCCCGTTCTCCACGCCCCGCTTCCTCTACGGCGGCAGCTTCGGCGAGAACTACTGTTTCGGGCTGGAACAACTGCCAGCCAAAGGCGACACGCTATTCATCACGGGCGGCGAGAAAGACGTGCTTTCGCTGGCGGCGCATGGTTTTCACGCTATCTGCTTCAACAGCGAAACGGTGACTATACCGCCAACGCTGGTTTATCGGCTGACGTTCCGCTTCAAGCACATCGTCCTGCTCTTTGACATGGACAAGACGGGCAGGGAAAGCTCACGCAAGCAGGAAAAACTATTGGAAGAATTTGGCGTGAAACGCCTGCTGCTCCCGCTTCCGGGAACGAAAGAGGAAAAGGACATATCCGACTACTTCAAAGCCGGGAACACCCGTGAAGATTTCCTGAAACTGTTTATCGAATTTTTTAGACAACCTGTATAGCGACACATTGATTATGCTTAAATCGTGCGAGATAGATTTCAACAACCCGCCCGCCAAAGCGCAAGAGATTATTTCGGCGGGTGACGTTCCGTTAGGAACACAAGGCAACCTGTTCGGCATCACCGGGGGCGAGGGAACGGGAAAGAGCAATTATGTAGCCGCAATCGTGGCGGGCTGCATCTGCCCGGCTGGTGAGGACATAGATACGCTGGGCATACAGATAACCGCCAACGGCAGGCACAAGGCGGTCTTGCTCTATGACACCGAACAGTCGGAAGTGCAACTGTTCAAGAACGTAAGCAACCTGCTGGCACGTGCCAAACAGCCGGACAAGCCCGATGAACTGAAAGCGTTTTGTCTTACCGGCATGTCACGCAAGGAACGCCTGAACGCCATTGTACAAAGCATGGACAAGTTCTACTACCAGTACGGCGGCATCCAGTTGGTCGTCATTGACGGCATCGCCGACCTTGTTAAGAGTGCCAACGATGAAGCGGAAAGCGTGGCGGTGATAGATGAACTTTATCGGTTGGCGGGCATCTACAACACCTGTATTCTTTGTGTGCTGCACTTTGTACCGAACGGCTTGAAACTGCGGGGACATTTGGGCAGCGAGTTGCAGCGTAAGGCGGCTACAATCCTTTCGATAGAGAAAGACGAAGAACCCGCCCAGTCGGTGGTAAAAGCTCTGAAAGTAAGGGACGGAAGCCCGCTGGACGTGCCGCTGATGCTCTTTGCTTGGGACAAGGAAGTCGGGATGCACGTGTACAAGGGCGAGAAACCACGTGAGGAAAAGGAGAAGCGCAAGGAAAGGGAACTGGTGAATGTCGCACGTGACATCTTCGGTCGGCAGACACGCATCACCTATATAGACCTTTGCGAGCAGTTGCAGCAGGTATTGGACATCAAGGAGCGCACCGCAAAGAGCTATATCCGCTTCATGCGGGAAAGGGACATCATCACCAAAGACACGGCGAACCAAAGCTGTTTTGTCATCGGTTCATATCATCTTCAAAGGAACGCAAGCTGCCCGTAGGCGTATGGGCTGAACTTGTGTATTTTTAGGTGCTTGTGTCCTGCCCTGTTGTGATAACACGGCAGGATTTTTTCTGTTTGCACGTGATTTTTCAGGGTATTTGCTTAACTTTGCAGAAGTTACACGGAAAAGTAACGGCAGTTGGACGGCGGTTGCCGGAATATTGCCTTTATATATAACATATACGTTCGCCGAACGTCCCAAAGTAGAAAACTGGCACTTTTCAAAATGAGGGGATATTCAGCGCAGGATATGCTATGCGTTTGTCATAGCGTGGCTGCACTGTTTCCACATTTGGGTATGCCAGTACCTCTACTTTGAAACAGCGTCATGCCACGCTTTCTTTTTAGGTGGCGGCTAACGTGCAAAGACAGTAGGGATTTATATCACTTTAATACCTGACAATATGGAACAAATCAAAGCGCACATCGCCGTATCGCTGGACGGGCATACCGCCACGCCGGACTATGAACTGGACTGGATGCCCCGTGAGGTCAAGGAACTGGCGGCAAGGGAACACGCCGCCGCAAGCTGCCTGCTTATGGGGGCGAACACCTACAACTACATCTTTGAACACTGGGGCGGGTGGCCGCACAAAAGCAAGCGGTCTTTTGTGGTGTCACACTACGACACCAACGTGACGCCGGACTGCGGCGTGGAGTTCCTGACCGAAGAACCGCTGCAAAGAATTTATGAATTGAAACAGGAAACCGCCATGCTGGTGGTGGGCGGCGGCAAGCTGCTTACTTCATTGATTAAAGCCGGGTTGCTGGACAGCCTGACAATATACACCGTCCCGGTCATGGCGGGCAAAGGCATCGGCTTTATCGGGGAAACATCCGGCTCACATTGGAAACTCTCGGAAAGCAGGGTGCTGGATAACGGGGTGGTCTGTTCGACCTACCTGTTTGGCGGGAGCGTATAAAAAATGCGCCCGGTTCCCGCCGGGCGCAACCACTAAAATTTCAATTATTATAAGTTGCAAAACCTATCACAATGAAATTTCAGCGGCAAAGATAGGCTATTTCTTCGGTTTCGCTTTCTTTTCGGGGAATGAAAAACCGACATTGAACTGCTCGTCCAGTACCAGCGAAGCATCGAAAACCTTGCCGTTCTTGCCCTTGAAGCCCTTGATTAGCCCGGTCTTTCGTTTCGTCACCAGTTCGACAATCTGCTTGTCGGAAAGCTGCTTGTCGCATTTGTTGCGGAATATGGTAAGCGTGCAGTCCACGTTGGAACACTTCGCCACTTTCGGGTAGAACAGGATGCGCCCGCTACCGCATTTCGGGCAGGGGCAGGTTTCACCGCCCGCAACAGATAATTGTACCGAAAGCAGTTCCGCCGTGATTTGCGTTGCGTACACCTCGATACCCTTTCGGAACGTGTCGGCATCCATGCTGCCCGCTTCTATCTTGGAAAGGGCGGTTTCCCACATACCCGTCATTTCGACATCGGCAATCTTCTTGTCCCTGACTATCTTGTAAACGGCAAGCCCCTTGTCGGTAGGCACAAGGTTCTTCTTTTCACGCACGATGTACTGGCGGGCGAACAGCGTTTCGATAATCGCCGCACGGGTGGCGGGCGTGCCTATCCCGGCATCTTTCAGGCTGGCTTTCAGTTCGGCATCTTCCAGTTCCTTTCCGGCGTTCTCCATTGCGGCAAGCAGGCTGCTTTCCGTGTGCAGCGGTTTCGGCTTGGTCTGCTTTTCGAGCAGATCCACGCCGGAGAGTGGCAAATATTCTCCCTCTTGGAGTGGCGGCAGGCTGGCGGCTTCTTCATCCCCGCCCGTTTCCTGCTCGCCGAACACGGCACGCCACCCGGCTTCTTTCATCACAGACCCTTTCACCGTGAAGTCGGTATCTCCCCCTGACAGCAAGGCGGTGGTAACGTCTTTCACGCACTTGCCCGAAAAGGCTTCCAGCATACGCCCGGCTACCAGCTCGTAAACCGCCCGCTCGTCTTTGGAAAGTTCGCCGGGCAGGTTCTCGGTAATGATTAAGGCGTGGTGGTCGGTCACTTTGCCGTCATTCACGCTGCGGCGGTTCAGGGGTGTGCCGTCCAGCCCGGCGGCATACCCGGCAAAGCGGGGGTATTGCCCCAGCAGGGCGACACGCTCCGGCATTTCATCGAAAACGTCCTCCGATATATAGCGGCTTCCGGTTCTCGGATAGGACATCACTTTCTTTTCATACAGGCTTTGCGCTATGGAAAGCGTCTTGTCAGCCGAGAAGTTCAGCTTCGTGTTCGCTTCCTTTTGCAGCGTGGTAAGGTCGTACAAAAGCGGCGGTTCTTGGCAGGCTTCTTTCCTCTCAACGGATTTCACGGCAAGTTGTCCAGCATCTTTAACCCGTTGCAGGGCGGCTATGGCTTCGGGCTGCTGTTCCCACTTGGCGGTCGATTGGGCGGTAAAATTTATTCCCCCGCTGGCGGTCGCCGCTTTGAGTTGCCAAAACTTGGCGGGTACGAAATTCCTGTTCTCCAAATAGCGGCTGCATATCATCACGAGCGTGGGTGTCTGCACCCTGCCCAGCGAGAACACTCCCTGCCCAGCGGCTACGCTCAACGCTTGGGTGGCGTTTATCCCTATCAGCCAGTCCGCTTCGCTGCGGGACTTGGCAGAGAGGTAAAGGTTATCGTAACGCTCTCCCGGCTGCAAGTTATCCAGCCCCTCACGGATTGCCTTGTCGGTAAGGCTGCTTATCCACAGGCGCACAAATGGTTTCCGGCAGTTCAGGTAATGGAAGATATAGCGGAAAATTAACTCACCCTCACGTCCGGCATCGGTAGCGACAATAATCTTGTCGCATTGGTCGAACACTTCCTTTATCACTTTCAACTGTTTCAGCACGCCGGGGTCTGCCTTGTAGCCTTTCTCCGCTTTTACCTGACGGGGGATTAGCTGGAAATCGGGCGGCAGTATGGGCAGGCTCTCCCTGCGGAAGTTCGCCACGCCGTAGGCTTCCGGCATGGCAAGCTGGATTAAGTGGCCGAACGCCCATGTCACCATATACCCATTGCCGGAAAGATAACCGTCATTCTTCTGTGTCGCTCCGATGATGCGGGCGATGTCTTTTGCCACGCTGGGCTTTTCTGCTATCAATGCAATCATAATTCTTTACTTTTTAAGGGTGGGTACTACATTTTCATTCCTTTGGACTTCTTGGGCTTGTCCGCTTTCAGGCTCTTGTCTTGCGCCTTGTCCTGCTTCTCTTTCTGCTTGGCGGTAGGCTTCTGCTGCCCCTGTTTCAACGGCTCTTTGCCCTGCTTGGTGGCTTCGTTGGTCTTGCCCTCTGTATTGACCGCTACCTGTGTCCGGCTCTCGGCAGCGGGGGTAACGTCTTTCGGCTGCACCTTGTCGGGGGTATTTGCCCTGTGCGCCGGACTGCACATGACCGTTGAACTCAACGCCCTGCCCGTCCTTTAGCCCGGCTACTTGCTGCTGTCCCTGCTGTAAGAACTGGACGGCGGCACGGGGGCAGGAACTCCAAGCCACGCTCCACTGCGCTGACCTGTAGATAGGCACTGCGCTTCGTGCCGTCCCTGAATTGCAGGTTTTCCATTTTCACCGCTTGCCCGGCTTCAAAGGCGGCTTTCTGCTCCGGGCTGACTTTCACGCCGCAAATGGTGTCGGGGCATTTCCACTTGTCAGCCCGCATATACTCCAGTTCGTGCGTGTACCTGTCCCGGCTGACGAACACGGGGATTTGCTCGCCGTTTTTCGGGTCTTTGATTTCAGCGATGCCGCCCAAGTTGCCAGTGCCTTGCAAGTTGCCCTGCTCCTGCTTGGTGAACCCGTGTTCGTGGAACGGGCGTTGCAACAGTTTCTCGTCCTGCTGCACGCCGTGCAGCTTGGGTACTACCGTGCCGTCCTTTGCCTGATAGAAAGAGAGCTTGACATCGGTAGGTTTGAGGTAGAAGCCGCCCACCGTCCCGAAACGGTGTAGGTGTTGCGGGACTTGTAGCCACGCATCACCCGGTCGAAGTCCTCGTGTTTTTCAGGGTGTCGGCGGTGATGCCGACTTTTTTCAGGTTCTCCCAGTCGATTTTTGCCGGGTCGAGCGGTAGCCCTGCTTGAACTCGTGGAAGTCGGGCTTCGGAACTCGAAGCATTTCAACCCGCTTGCCGCCCTCCGATGTCGGGTTGCGGTGGTTGTCCTCGATTGCCTTTGCGTCTTGCTCCGCTTCGGAAGCCTTGACGCTGAACAGCTCCAGCCCGGAAGTGTCCTGATACTTGCGGAAGAAATTGGAAATGAAGTTGCTGAACACATCGCTGTTCTTGTCCACCTGCATGAACTCGCCGCCCTGTGTCGGCGGCACGGTCTGCAAAATTGCCCTCCTTGTCGATACCCTTAACGGCACTCACCTTTCCCTGCTGTTTATCCAAGACCAGCAGCACGTCTTTTTCCTGCCCCTCTGCGGGCGGGGTCATTCTGTTTGCCATAAATAATTGAAATTTTAGCGGTTACGGGAATAGTCCCGCCCAAAGGTAGCGACTAAATATGCTATATTTGGACGGGCGGCAAGGGCTGTCCGAATTTGTCCTGCGGTGTCCCGATTTGTCCGGGTGGGATGAAATTCCGCAACCATTGGTTGCAGAATTGAAAAGGGCATAAAAAAAGAGAGTGAATGATTTCACTCTCTTTCGATGAACCCTTTGTGAACCCTTTGGTCGTTTTTTGAAATAGCTAAAACTCAAGTAATTTGCATATTTTGCAAAAGAAAATCATTCGAGTATGAACCATATGTGAACCCTTTAATGGATTAGCGGGGAACACTGTTTAAGCGTCATCGCGCTTCGTTAGTAATCTGTTATTGCACTCGTTTCAAATCCCCGATAGATTGGAGTGACATTTCTATGTAGGGAATAGTTTTTAGAATATGGATGTTATCTATTGCTTCTTTACCACCCAATGCCAATGCCGATACAAGACATGGAGATTATAGAATAAAATAATTCATCTTTCTTATTATCAGTCATTTGAATATTTTCTGTTTTTCTCTAATTTTGCCATTTCTGTTATTCAGTACACTTTGAAAATATCATTTTCTTTTGTACCTTTGCATCCGCAAAAAAACAAAAGAAAATCAACTATTTAGTGTAATTACCCGGTTACGGCACCTAAATCGAGATAAAAACCTCTAAACAATGGCAAAGTTAGAAAATAAAACGAAAGAAAAACCCCAAGCTGGAGCAAAATAAGCTCTCGGACGGTAGAATAAGCCTTTACTTAGAGTATTATTTCCTCCTCAAATTATTAAAAGTAATACTGTCAAAAAGAAATACCTTTTATTCTTACTCTTTTCGCCAGTACTTATATCTTGCAGTCAACAGAAAAAAGTTTAGTACGGTTTGGATATATAGACAAAAAACAGACTAAACTCCAAACATGGAAATTCAGATATTTTTTATACATTTCTCTTATATACAAATGATAGCCGAATTCAATTCATATATGAGTAACATAGACATAGACTTCTTCAAGGAGTTGTGTCTGAAACATGGAGAGTTACGACATTATAAAAAGAATGAGTTTATTCTCCATGAAGGTGATGCCTGTTCTTTCTTCGGGTTTATCTTATCAGGCGTAGTCAAATACAGTTGCACCAACCGGACAGAAAACAAGCCGTATAATGTCGGTTTTTCCTTTTCAAATGAATTTATAGCCGATTATCCCACTTGCTTATATGGCATGAAATCAGAATTGAATATACAGGCGATAATCCCGTGCGAGATTTACATCTGTTCTTCTACATTCTTACAGCAAAAATTCAAGGAAAATAATGAAAACCAACGGATAGCCCGTATCGCAGCCGAACAGATGTTTTTCCAATCATATTCACGTTATTTGGATTTATTCAGATTCACACCGGAAGAGCGTTACCTCCAACTTTTAAAAAAATGCCCTGCAATCCTTCAAATGGTATCACTAAAAGAAATAGCATCCTACCTTAAAATTACACCCATACACATGAGCCGAATCAGACGCAAGCAAAGTTTTGACAACAAAAAATAAACATAGGTTTAGAAATTTGCATTCATAACAATATTCCAAGAGCGTCTTAATTTGCCAAAGGATTCTTCTTTTTATCTTTGTCTTATCTTTGGTTGGTTCAACGAAGAGACAAAATAAAGATTGAATGAGTTAAACAAGAGATTAAAAAAAGAATATGAAAACAAAAGAAATTCTTGGAATACTTATGCTATTCCTCTGTACATTCAGCTTTATAAGCTGCGACGATGATAATGAACAGACAAATGAATTAACCCCCGAAGCACTTTATCAGACTTCATGGCGTGGAACAGGGCATTGTGAGGCTTGGACAGTACAAAATATGGGGGTCGGTATGCAATTTGTAGATACTCGGAAAGGGAAAGTAAATTGGGAAGGTTACGATGAAATTGATATTACTTATACAATAGAAGGGAAATATATCACATTTAATAGCAATGCTTTATATTTGGGTGGAGCCCCTTGGATTATCAAAAGCTATACCCAAAAACATATAACCATTATACAGAATGAAATTAGTCCAGATAAAGAGAAAGTAGCTACAATTGAATTAGAGAAAATAGATTAAACTGAATCATGGGAACATTAAGTTGCATAAATGTATGCTACAACAGAACAATGAGAACCGTGAGATTTGCAAATTGAGCAAAGAAAGTCATAAATACCTTGTAAATAAAGGAAAAAATGCAGATTCATCTAATATTCCTTTATGTGCTATTATCGGGCTGGTCTATGGGCTGAAACACAAGGAAAAGAGATTCACCTTGTTCTTTTGTATAGGATTGGTTATTGGGTTAGGATGAGCAATTTATATGCTACTGCTAATAAGGTCAATGTAAATCAAAGGAATATGAAACTGAAATATATATTGAATGCTATACTATTTGTTTTGGCATTATCTTTTTTGTCTATGTGTATATTTAAGACTACAGAGTTAAGTTTAAAATGTATGCAATTTGCTGTATCTATCTCTTGTATAGGAGCAATGTTTTCTACAAAAAGATATAGATACATATTTGCATCTATTGCTTTAATCATTATAGGAATATCTTTTTCACTTTAAATGTCCATAATAACGATAATGATTTGATTATTGAATGGTATAATAATAGTCCAGTCTACAGATAGCGACTAAAAACGGGGGCAAGGGATGCCCGAATTTGTCCTGCGGAGCTTGAAATTATCCGGGTGCGGTAAATCTCCAACTGTTGGTTGGAGATTTAAAACGGGTACAGACCGAAGTTAATCGCTTGCTTTAAACGAGCCATTTGTGAGCCATTTGTATATATTGTTTTCGGCTTATAATCAACAGTTTTACAAAAATCGCATTATACTTGTGAGCCATTTGTGAAGCGTTTATGAAGCGTATGGCAAGCCTTTGATTGAGTTTCCGTTATTCTCCTATTATCAGGTGACACGACAAAAAGAAAACATCTTCGGCAAAATCTTTGTTATGTTTTTGCAGGTGATTACATAATATACTATCTTTGCATATAGAAACAAAGGACATAAATATGGCTTCATTCAGAAAAGAGATACTTGGGCAGATTGAACGGATAGATACCGGGCGTATATTCACGTTCCGGGATTTATCGTTTGAAACGGAAAAGACCGCCAATGTTGCGGTGCTGCTCTCCGAACAGAGCCGCAAAGGGGTACTGGTACGGGTTGAAAAGGGGGCGTACTACCGTCCCAAGAAATCAGTGCTGGGGCTGGGAAAGTTGCCTGTCTATCAGGATGAACAGTTCCGCTACCTGACTGAAAAACTGAACGGCTATATCACGGGGGCTTACATCTATAACAAAATGGGACTGACCGAACAGGTTGCCACAACCATAACGATAGCCACTCCTAACCCGGTTCGCCGTTTCCGTTTCAAGAACTTGGATATAGAGTGCGTGAAAGCCTACTGCATGGACTACCCGGATGAAAGCCTTGTCCCGTACTTGCGGCTGCTCGATGCGATAAAGGACATGAAGCGCATACCCGGAACAACCGGGCAGGACATCTACAACCGGGTCAAAAGCCAATATTTCAACGGGTACAGCCTGCCGGAACTGGAAAAAAATCGTATCTTTGGCGAAAAGTTACCCGCCACGTGTCAGAAAGGTGGTGGCGGATATACTGGGCGACATCAGACAAACCGTATTGCAAACGGAAATGGCAAAGACCATTCTTCCCACGACACGGTTCAACTTGGATTATAAAACAGCATAGGACAGAAATATGAATTTACATTCGGACAAGGAAGCGTTCAAGGAAATCATCGCACTGGCGGCTGAACATTTCGGCTACGAGCAGTCGCACGTGGAAAAGGATTACTGGGTATCGAAGATACTGCGGGATATTTCCATGTCCGAATATGCGGATAAGACCTACTTCAAAGGCGGAACTTCACTTTCCAAAGCCTACGGGCTGATAGAACGTTTCTCGGAAGATTTGGACTTGTTCGTGTTCACGGGTGATAAAGGTGCGTCCAAGCAGGCAGAAAAGACATTGAACAAGAAACTTTCCAAATACATAGCCGAACTCAATAGTGACATATACAAGGAAGATTTGTCGGAAACGGGCGGTAATTACCGTAAACTGTATTTCTCGTATGACAATGTATTTCAAGGCGTGGGACTGAAAGAACATTTGGAAGTAGAGATAAAATCCTGTGACCTGCCGGACAAAAAACTGATGTTCTACCCGGCGGACAAGCGGGTTATCAAACCGATTGTGACCGCCTTTCTTGAAAGCATCGGGCAAGAGGAACTGATAAGCACCTACGGGCTGGAAAGTTTTGAAACGCAGTGTATCAACCCCCGAAAGACTATCTGCGACAAGGTTTCAAGGCTGGTAAAGCTGTCTTACAATGAGGATGCAGCCGCACTGTTGGCAAAGCATATCCGTGACGTTTACGACTTGTCGGCACTCTACCACAATCAGGAATATAACGATTACCTACATTCGGAAGATTTCTTGGATGCCATGTACCGGGTGACGATAGAGGACGGACTAAATAAAAACTCCCGTTCGCACTTGTCGCTGGCTGATGCACCGATATTCAAGGATGCCGAAGCGGTCATGGCGTTACCCGAAGTGGCTACGGCGTACACTACCGATTTGAAGAAACTGACTTTCGACAAAAGCAAGATGCCGCCGATAGGCAAGGCTGTGGAAGCATTGAAGAACCTGCACGAAATATTAGTGCGTTTTGAAGCCTACCGCACCAAAAAGCAAAATGAAGAACAACCGTAAAGCTACATCGGCTGTTCTTCACTCCATACATTATTATATACAGCTATTCTTCCTCCTTAATCAAGTGGCATAACTCCGGGTCGTTCTTAATCCGGGTTATCTCGTTCTCGACTATCTGCCTGACTTCCTGACGGATGCGGTCATAGTTGGCTTGTATCTCCTCCTGCATCCGGTCGTTGCCGTCCTTGTCGGTGAAGTCGATAATCTGCGGCAACTTCACGTAACGGGCGGTTTCCCGCTTCACCTTTTCATTGTCCACCACGATTTCACAGTGGAAAATCTTCTGCTCTATCCGTTCATCGAAGTTGTCCGCCACAGCACCCACGAACATACCTTGCGTGAGGTTGGATATTTTGCTGGCGGGTATCAGGCTGTCCATTTGGGTGCTTATCGAGGTGGATTTTTCCCGTTGGTTGATTGTCATGCTCTGCCGTTTCTGCAACACCTTTCCGAAACGCTCCGACAGGATTTTCGCCGTTTCACCGACTACCTGACCGCTGAACACGTTACCCACAGTATTTTGGATTACACGGCTTTCCTTGTCCCCATAGTCACGGGTAAGCTGGCTGTAATCCTGAAAGCCCAGCAGAACCGCAACCTTGTTGCTTCGGGCAGTAGCAATCAGGTTGTCAAGCCCACGAAAATAAATCGTTGGCAACTCGTCTATTATCACCGAACTTTTAAGCTGACCTTTCTTGTTTATCAGCTTCACTATTCTACTGTTATATAATCCCAGTGCCGCCGAATAGATGTTCTGACGGTCGGGATTGTTGCCGACAACCAAGATTTTAGGCTCTTTCGGGTTGTTGATGTCCAGCGAGAAATCATCACCTGTCATTACCCAGTAAAGAGCGGGTGAAATCATCCTTGAAAGCGGGATTTTCGCACTTGCTATTTGACCCTGCAACTGCTCTTGAGCGTCTGATTCCCAAGCATCTACGAACGGCGAAAGGTAGTTTTCCAGTTCGGGATAACTGCGCAAAATAGTGAATACATCGGCGTATTTCTTGTTCAATAGTTCAATGGCATGGGGGAACGTGCAATACTTACCGCCTTGATAGATACGG
>ENA-OQHF01001148-OQHF01001148.1-human-gut-metagenome-genome-assembly--contig:-NODE-1148-length-14927-cov-3.179189_pt1 | contig 14927 bp, 13 predicted proteins | sample MGYA00242559_ERZ504709 | MGnify/ENA primary metagenome ERZ504709 (study PRJEB26092, sample SAMD00036203) | human gut metagenome | host: Homo sapiens | study: EMG produced TPA metagenomics assembly of... | reverse complement strand
TCACTGCATTGGCAAGCCCATGTGGAACATTATATTTTCCGCCGAGGAATGTGCAATTGCGTGGACATATCCAACGTAAGGAATTTGGTGAAGGCACAGCCTGCGAAAATAGGAGGCGCGGAGCATATTTCGTCTTGCTTCAATATTATTGCCGTCTGTGTAGGCGGTATCCAGATTTTCAAAAGATCAGTCGTGACAGCATCCCAGGGGCATTTTTTCTTGTGCCAGGTGTAGTGGAATTTCCAAATGTAGGCTTCCACTGCGTGAGTCAGGGCATTCCATGCCGGTGGTAGCTGTGATAAACGGCGGAAGGCTTAAAGTCACTTTCGGGTCAAGGACTGCGTAGCGTGGGATCAGCGGAAAATCGTTGATGGCATATTTGTGCCGTGTTTCTGCATCGGTAATGACAGCAGCAAGTGTTGTTTCACTTCCTGTTCCTGCAGTCGTGGGGATTGGCGATGAGAAGAGGGAAGCCTTTTTTTGTTGGGATTCTTTCCAGGAATGGCCTTCAATTTCCCCTTTCGAATGCCAATGGAAGGCAAAGCATGGATGCTTGGGCTGTTGGGCAATTGGCACTGACGGCTGCTGTGGCTTTTGCACAGTCCATACTGGAACCTCCGCCGAAGCCGATGATCGCCTGGCAGTCATGATCCAGATACATGTGAAGGGCTTCGTCCACATTGACGGTTGTTGGATTGGCAACGGTTTTGTCGTAGATATGGTAAGAGATGCAGCTTCGCTTCAGTGTCTGCTCCAGTCTTTCTGTAAGGCCAAGGCTTCGGATACCTGCATCTGTGATGATGAGTACATTGTTATAGTTTCTTTTTTCCAGAACTTCCGGGATCCCTTTGACACTTCCTATGATCTTCGGATTGCGGTAAGGAAGCAGTGGAAGGGCGAATTTAAAGACATTCTGGAAAACCCGGCAGTAAGCTTTTTTTAATGGATTCATGGTAGTTTTCTTTCCTTTTAAAGTCAAATTATTTTATTCTAAATATTATATATAGCAGTTGGAAGGGGAAAAGTCAAGATTGCCGTTTATGGAAGTGCATCGCGAAGCGTGTTGCTGAGAACAGAGTAACCGTAACGTCATAAAAAAGAAAACAGGAAATATAATATTGTCATGGTTGTAAATATCCTTTACACTAAGGGAGTCAAACAGAATCATTATGTAAGGATTGGATATCCAGCGGAAGGCAAATGTCCGCAGGATAGATATTGATCACGGAGGAAATCATGCCAGAAACAGACACATCCGCAAAAAATCCTCTTCACGTATCCGAAGTGGATGATAATTTAAAAGAATTAAGCCCTCACGGTTCCTTTGAGCTGCCGGTGGAAACCTATATGGCGAACTGTGAAATCTTTCATGCACTGTATGACCACTGGCACAGTGAGATGGAGATCATGTATATTGAAAAAGGCAGTGGCTTTGCCAGACTGAACCGGGAGAGCATCCGCCTGAAAAAGGGGGATATCCTGATCGTGAACTGCGGAGTTCTCCATAGTATGCGCACGGATCTTAAGAAGCCTCTTTATTATAAGAGTGTGGTTTTCAGCCTGGGCTTCCTTGCAGGTCAGCCGGGAGATATCTGCCAGGAATGTGTGGTATCACCATTAATAGAAAACAAGGCAGAATTCTGCCATCATATAGAAGAGGGAGATTCCGGATATGAGAAGCTACGGGAAATTTTTCTGGAGATCCATGACTGTCATACGGAGAAGAAGCCATATTTTTATGTGAAGCTGAAAATGCTGTTTTTTGATTTCTTTTATGAGATGCTGACGAAGCATTATATTATCCCGGTAAGCACAGAGCAGAACAAGAGCCTTGCAGCAGTAAAGGAAGTGCTGGATCATATCAGCCTTCACTACCAGGAGAATCTTACCGTTTCAGAGCTTTCCGGACTTTCCAATTACAGTGAGTATTATTTTATGAAGCTTTTCCGCCAGTATACGGGAAAAACCCTGGTGGAATACATCAATGACTTCCGTATGGAGAAGGCGAAGTATCTTCTTACGCATTCCGATGCACCTGTAACGGAGATCGCCATGCAGGTGGGATTTAACAGTACAAGTTATTTTATAAAGAAATTTCAGCAGTCCAATAAGGTTTCACCGCATAAGTACAGGAAGAGTATGAGACAGATCTGAGAAAGCTCCCGAAGCAACCGCATATGTATCGGTTACGTTTTTATGCAGAGCTACCGTAAAAAGTGAAAAATAGTCTGACAAATATCTTGCATATCATGACAGGATTGTTATATTTTTGAAAAGAAATGCGTGATATCCTAATATCATCAAAAACAAAGCAAACAACCTTGTAAAAACATATTTCATCCCATCAAGATCCATGAAAGGAGATCAAAAATGGAAACATTAAGCAAAGTATTTGAAGACAAATATAATAAAAATGTAAAAGATTGTACAAACGAGGAAATCTATCACGGACTCCTCTCCTGGACAAAGGAGCAGCTGAAGGGCCGCGGCTACCAGGATGGAAAAAAGAAAATTTATTATATTTCCGCAGAGTTCCTTATCGGTAAGCTTCTTTCCAACAACCTGATCAATCTGGGCGTTTATGATGAAGTTGCGAAATATCTTAAAGAAAACGGAAAAGAGCTTTCCATGATCGAGGAGATCGAGCCGGAGCCATCTCTTGGAAACGGCGGTCTTGGCCGTCTGGCAGCATGCTTCCTGGATTCCATTGCAACTCTGGGACTTCCGGGAGAAGGAATCGGACTTAATTATCACCTCGGACTTTTCAAACAGGAGTTTAAGGATCATCTTCAGTTTGAGACACCGAATCCTTGGATCCAGCCGGAGAGCTGGCTTACAGATGCAGGCGTTTCCTATTATGTCCCATTTAAGGGCTTTATGCTGAAATCCACACTGTATGATATTGATGTTGCAGGCTATGAGAACAAAGCAATCAAGCTTCGCCTTTTTGATATTGATATTGCAGACGAGAGCATTGTGGGCGAGGGAATCTCCTTTGATAAGAAGGATCTGCTCCACAATCTGACACTGTTCCTTTATCCGGATGACAGCGATGATGCAGGAAGAAAGCTTCGTATCTATCAGCAGTATTTCATGGTAAGCAATGCGGCACAGCTGATCCTGGATGAGGCAACAGCAAAAGGCTGCAATCTTCATGACCTTGCCGATTACGCAGTGATCCAGATCAACGATACACATCCGAGTATGGTAATTCCGGAGCTTATCCGTCTCCTTACAGAGCGTGGAATCGAGTTCGAGGAGGCATGCGAGATCGTATCTCATGTATGCGCTTATACCAACCATACCATTCTTGCAGAGGCACTTGAGAAATGGCCGATCTCCTATCTTGAGGAGGTTGTTCCGGATCTGATGCCGATCATCCGCAAGCTGGACGAGCGTATCAAAGCAAAATATCCGCAGGAAAATCTTGCCATCATCGACAAGAATGACCTGGTACACATGGCACATATGGACATCCACTACGGATTTTCCATTAACGGTGTTGCATCCCTTCATACCGATATCCTGAAGGAGACAGAGCTTCATCAGTTCTATGAGATCTATCCGGAGAAATTCAATAACAAGACAAACGGAATCACCTTCCGCAGATGGCTCCTTCACTGCAACCATCCGCTGACTGAGTACATCACCTCCATGATCGGTGACGGCTTCCGAAAGGATTCCTTTGAGCTTGACAAGATGCTTGGCTTCAAGGGAAATCAGGACGTTCTTGCAAATATCCTTAAGATCAAGCAGGATGCAAAGAAGAGATGTGCGGAGTTTATCAAAGCCAACACAGGTGAAGAGATCAACACACACAGTGTTTATGATATCCAGATCAAACGTCTCCATGAGTACAAACGTCAGCAGCTGAACGCACTTTACATCATTGACCGTTACCTGAAGATCAAGGCAGGCGAGAAGCCGCAGCGCCCGGTAACCTTTATCTTTGGTGCAAAGGCAGCTCCGGCATACGTTATCGCAAAGGATATTATCCACCTGCTTCTCTGCTTACAGGAGCTTATCAACAATGATCCGGAGGTTTCCCCGTACATGAAAGTTGTTATGGTGGAAAACTACAACGTAAGTGCAGCAGAGAAGCTGATCCCTGCCTGCGATATCTCCGAGCAGATTTCTCTTGCTTCCAAGGAGGCCAGCGGAACAGGAAACATGAAGTTCATGCTCAACGGTGCTGTAACACTGGGAACCATGGATGGTGCAAATGTGGAGATCAGCCAGCTGGTAGGCAAGGATAATATCTATATCTTCGGAGAGTCCAGTGAGCAGGTTATCGAACACTATGAAAAGGCTGACTACTGCTCCAGAGATTTTTATGAGAAAGACGAGCGCATCCGTCGTGCAGTAGACTTTATCGTAGGAAACGAGCTTCTTTCTATTGGAAGTGAGGAGCATTTAAGAAGACTGCATCATGAGATCGTAAGCAAAGACTGGTTCATGACTCTTCTTGACTTCGAGGATTATGCGAAGGTGAAAGATCAGGCACTGTCCGATTATGAGGACAGAACCGCATGGGCAGAGAAAATGCTTGTAAATATCGGAAAAGCAGGATACTTCTCTTCAGACAGAACCATCGAAGAGTACAACAGAGATATCTGGCATCTGACACCGGAGAAATAAAACGGTTTTAGGCAGATTGCTCCGACTCGGAAGAAAAATAGAAAAATAGAAAATAAAAACACCGGCATTCATCGGAATATGTACTGGGGCTGAGATGTCAGAGATGATCTGGCAGCCTGGACAGGACATGTTACAGATGAATGGCCGGTGTTTTTTGTGAAATTGGTTACGAAAAATTGTTTACGGAATCAGGCAAGCGATACTTCAGGCTTTTCCATGCTTAAATGCCATCATCATCTCCTTGGTAAGGCTGATATTATCTCCTTCATCCGGAATGTCTTCACGGTTGAACCAGGAGGCCATGGAAAGCTCATCGTGGTCTACAGTCAGAGTGTCGTCGCCATCCAGGTCACAGTAGAAGCCAAACAGAAGTGTTCCGGAGAAGGACCATGGCTGGCTCTTGTAGTAGCGGAGATTTTTGACCTTTACGCCGATCTCTTCCATAACTTCACGGTGGACAGTCTCCTCGATGGTCTCACCAATCTCGGCAAAACCTGCGATCATGGCGTAGCGGGTGTGATTTCGGCCCTCATATTTGGAGAGAATCAGCTTGTCGCCGTTGGTAACGCCTACGATCACAGCCGGAGAAAGCACCGGATATTCACCGTTTCCACAGGCAGGGCAGATCATCTTGCGCTCATGTTTATCATGTACCATCGGTTTGCCGCAGCAGCCGCAGAAACGGCGCTTGCTGTACCACTGAAAGAGCTGATATCCGGTGATTCCTGCGAAAGCCAGATACTGTGGCTCCGCTGTGCGGAGAACTCTTGTGATCTCAAACTGATAACCAGGAAGGAGACTGGTGTCAAGATCCGGGATCAGATAAAAATGCTCTTCGTCAATGGAGAAGAGATAGATATAATTCTCATAGAGGTTTTCAACTTTTCCTTCCAGCTCTCCAAAGCTTGGAAGAGTCATAGTCTCGCCATCTTTTTTCATAAGGATCTTTCCTTCTTCATAGGCGAGGATGTGGCTTTCTTTATCCGGGGCCACAGGTTTGTACTCATTGTGATAGGTATGTGGTGCGATATCCTGGATCATGATCGATAATTCCTTTCCGAATTTATTGTTTTACAGTGTTTGCTGAGAAGTTTTGCCATATAAAATACAGCACGCTTTCTACAGTATAAGCTTACCTTAAGAAAAAGGCAACTCCAGCAATAACAAAAAAGTTGTATGAGTCAGAAAATCAGTGTAAGATAAATGTATATATTGTGCAGAAGATGTGAAAGGTCTGAAAATTTTTCTGCACAGAAGGAGAAGATCATGCCAACAACAGAAAAGCCGGGACTGACCCGGGATTCCATTAAATATCTGGCAATTTTTACCATGCTTCTGAATCATATCGCCAACGTGCTTCTGCCGGAAAACACGATCCTGTGGGAAGTGTTTATAGACATTGGCTACTTCACAGCCATTACCATGTGCTATTTTCTTGTGGAAGGCTTTTACTATACACATTCCAGGAGAAAATACGGTGAAAGGCTTCTGATCTTTGCCGGGATCTCCCAGGTTCCCTATATGATAGCCTTTGGGAATTCACAGCTGAATATGATCTTTACTCTGTTTATCTGTTTTATGATCCTGGTTGTTCAGGAAAGGATGATGGCAAGTAAATGGAGAATTCCACTTCTGATCCTGCTCCTTTTACTATCCGTTTATTCGGACTGGGCAATCCTGGCACCGGTTTTTACCATCTGGTTCCATGAGAGCTGGGGGAACAGGAAGAGGATGATAACAGCGTACGGAGTCGGTGCTGCCCTTTTTGTGCTGTTTAACTACAGCTCCTACGTGGAAAAAATGGCAGCCGGACCGGCAATGATCCATGCTCTGTTTTCGGCAGCAGGGATCGTAGCATCAGGAATCATCATCCTGTGCTTCTATAATGGCAAAAAATCCGAAAAAGCACCGAAGTTTTCCAAGTGGTTTTTCTATATCTTTTATCCGGCACATCTGCTGATTCTGAGCATAGTCCGTGTTATAGTACAGTAAGAGATAAAATAAAATCTCTCCAATATTTATAACCGGATAGATTGCCGAAAATAAATTTCATATCCACATAAAACATAGTAATTCTGTAAGAAAACAGAAAAATAGCGAAAAAACTCTTGAAAACCCACAAATTATCTGCTATGCTAACTGACATGACAAAGGCGTCTGGAAATTGAGTTTCCAGGCGCTTTTTGCGTTGCAGAATAATTGAGGGAATCGAGGAGGAAATGAATGATGAATGCAGGAGATACCGGCTTTATACTGATCTGTACAGCCTTTGTGTTCTTTATGACACCTGGGCTTGCGTTTTTCTACGGAGGACTGGTCCGCAGGAAAAATGTGGTAAATACCATAATGGCCTGTGGGGCGATCATGGGACTGTCCGTAGTTATGTGGACATTGTTTGGATATTCGCTGGCATTTGGAGGAAATCATGGCGGGATCATCGGAGATTTTCGCTGGTTTGCGCTGAATGGCGTAGGCTGGGAGCCGGGACCTTATGCGGATACGATCCCGCATCTGGTATTTGTGGCGTTCCAGATGATGTTTGCCATGATTACTCCGGCACTGATCACCGGTGCCGTGGTTGGAAGAATGCGTTTTAAGGCGCTGTTTTTCTTTATTGCGATCTGGTCTTTGATCGTGTATTATCCAATGGCACATATGGTCTGGGGAGACGGTGGATTTCTGGCAGCCATTGGCTCTGTGGACTTTGCAGGAGGAAATGTGGTACATATCAGTTCCGGTGTCAGTGCACTGGTTCTTGCCATTTATCTTGGACAGAGACGAGGCTATGCAAAAGCAACCTATCGTACGCACAATATCCCGTTTGTATTTCTCGGGGCAGCCATGCTGTGGTTCGGATGGTTCGGCTTTAATGCAGGAAGTGCGCTGAAGGCAGACGGCCTTGCGGCACATGCCTTTATGACCAGTAGCATTTCTTCTGCCTGTGCACTGCTGACCTGGATGCTGATCGAGGTGATCCGCGAGGGAAAACCGACACTGGTTGGTGCATCCACAGGTCTTGTTATCGGACTGGTAGCCATTACACCGGGAGCTGGTTTCGTACCGGTATGGGCATCCTTTATCATTGGGATCTTGGTAAGCCCGATCTGTTACTTTACTGTGATCCTTTTGAAACAGAAGCTGAAGATCGACGATGCCCTGGATGCTTTTGGCTGCCATGGTATCGGTGGTATCTGGGGAGGAATCGCAACAGGTCTTTTCGGAAAAACTTCCATTAACTCTGTTGCAAAATGGGATGGCCTTGTGTTTGGAGATCACCGTCTGTTCCTGGCGCAGGTATTGAGTATTGTGATCACCATTGCGGTTGCCATTGTGGGAACTCTGATCTGTATCGGGATCGTGCGTATCTTTACACCGCTTCGTGTAGATCCGAAGGAAGAGATGGTCGGGCTGGATGCATCCCAGCATGGAGAGAATGCATATCCGTCATTTAATGGATTTGACTGATAAAAGAATTTGTCCGGCAATGATCGTGTGAAAATGGAGGAAATCGTATGCTTATAAAAATAGAAGCAATCGTAAGAGAAGAAAAAATGGAAGATGTCAAAGCAGCGTTAAATGAGATCCAGGTTAACGGTTTTACAGTAACCCAGATCATGGGCTGCGGAACACAGCGCGGCTATACAGAATATGTCCGTGGTTCCAAAATTGATGTATTTCTGAAACCGAAGATCAAGTTTGAAATCGTGGTATCATCGGAGGACTGGGAGATCAAAGTTATTGATGCTGTGCAGAAAGCAGCGTTTACCGGTGATCCCGGCGATGGAAAGATCTTCAGCTATGAGATACGCAACGCTGTTCGTATCCGTACAGGTGAGACAGGATACGATGCGCTGCAGTCGGAATTTCTGTAAATTGTTTTTATTAATATGTAAATTATGCGTGAAAGAGTCCTTCGGGAAGTCGCAGAGATATCAGGAGATATGATCTTGAGATTTTTCGGAGGACTTTTTTACCACAGATTTAACAATAGTCTTACGTTGATTTGATGAAAAACCAGCATGTGGCCGGTATAATATATAAGATGTACACGAAAACTAAAATAATAGATAAGGCAGACATGACAAAAAGAAATCAAAGAAAAAATAAGAAAAAAACAGAAATCTATTAAAGATGGATTCGAACAGGACCAAGAAGAGCAGGAGAAGGAGAATCCAAAAAAGGATGCTCCGGCTCAGAAGTCAGAGCAGAGCAGAGTTCCGGATTCAATAGAACCAGAAAATCAGAAACTGACAGCAGAAAAAACAGCAGGGCTGTAAAATGTCCGCATGCCCAAAAGAAAACGGAGAATTCCTGGAAAAAGAAGTTCGGGAATTCTCCGTTTTGTTGTTTGAGTCATTTCAGTCGGGGCTCTTTTTATTATGGGTTATACTCTGTTGATCAGCTGCAAAGATGACACTTTTCACAGGCGGACGGTGTGGCTGCACAACCGCCGAGAGCAGTTTCACGAAGCTCTGCAGGAAGCTTTTTGCCCACAGTATACATGGCATCGATCATCTCATCCAGCGGGATGAACTGGGGGATACCGGCCAGTGACATTTCCGCTGCGATTAGAGCATTGGAAACACCGGCTGCATTACGGTTCTGGCAGGGATATTCCACCAGGCCGCCTACCGGGTCACATACAAGACCGAGCATATTCATAAGAACGGTGGAAGCCGCATAGGTACACTGCAGCGGAGTGCCGCCAAGAAGCTCCACAGCAGCGGAAGCAGCCATTGCAGAAGCGATTCCGACCTCAGCCTGACATCCGCCAACAGCACCGGCAACTGTTGCATTACGCATGGCAAGATAGCCGATCGCGCCTGCATTAAATAGTGCCTGGCGGATTTTTTTATCGGAAAAGCCATAGACCTCCTGAAGAGCAAGCATCATTCCGGGAACGATCCCGGCACTGCCGGCAGTAGGAGAGGCAACGATAAGTCCCATGGAAGCGTTGGTCTCAAGGGTTGCCATAGCGTAGGTGATACCCTTTCCGAGAACATTTCCGCACAGGCTTTTTCCAAGGTCATGAAATTCGCAGAGCTTTCGGGCTTCACCGCCGATCAGTCCGCCCATAGATATCACCGGATCTTTGATGGGGGAAAAAGCAGCATCCTTCATGATCTCCAGAACACGGTCCATGCGCTGGTCCACGATTTCAGCAGTGGTTTCACCGAGAAGGATCTCACGCTGGCGCATTACTTCGGAAATCGGAAGCTTTTTTTCCTGGCAGAGAGCAAGAAGTTCCTTGGCATTTTTGAAATCCATAAAACACATCCTCCTTTTCCCTACATCTGAACAACCATGACATCATGGATGTTGGTGTTCCGGTGAATGCTTTCTACGATATCTTCCGGGAGATGACCGTCGGATTCCACGATCGTATAGGCTGTGGTTCCTTTGGATTCACGGAAGAGGCGCATGAAGGCAATGTTAATGTTACGTTCACTTAAGCATCTGGTGATGTAGGCCACAACACCGGGAGTATCCTGATGGATCACGATGATGGCACTGTATTCGCCGGTGAAATCCACTTTCACGTGGTTGATCTCCACAATGCGGACCTTGCCGCCGCCCAGCGATTCCCCCCGGACTGTCATTTCCTGTCCCTGTTCATTGACCATATGGATATCTACAGTGTTGGGATGGACATCGGTTTCCGCTTCATTTGGAGTAAAGGAAAAGTCGATCCCCTGTTCCCTGGCAATATCAAAAGAATTCCGTATACGCATGTCATCTGTGGAAAAGCCCATGATCCCGCCAAGGAGGGCACGGTCTGTACCGTGTCCCTTGTATGTTCTGGCGAAGGAACCATAAAGGATGAATTCTACTTTTTTCAGGGGCGGCGTGATCATCTTCTGGGCAAGGAAAGCAATACGCGCAGCCCCTGCGGTATGAGAACTGGAAGGACCGATCATGTTGGGACCCATAACGTCAAATACACTGATAAAAGACATTTTGCTTAATTCTCCTGTGGTGTTTTTGCAATAAATTTCTTATAAATGGTGTCAACGATCACGCCGATGGCGTTGTCACCGGATACATTGCAGGCAGTTCCGAAGGAATCCTGGGTAATGTAAAGGGCAACCATGATAGCACAGATGGCACCGTCCGGATCACCGGCTTCCGCTCCGAATACCATGTAAAGGAATGGAAGGGCAGTCATGATGGAACCACCGGGAGCACCGGGAGATGCAACCATGGCAACACCGAGAGTCATGATGAACGGAACGATGATCCCAAGACTGATGGGCAGCTGGTTCATAAGGCAGACTGCAGTAGCACAGGCTGTGATGGTGATCATGGAACCGGCCATGTGGATGTTTGCACAGAGTGGTACTACGAAGTTGCGGATCTGCTCGCACACGCCGTCTTTCTTGGCACATTCCAGATTGACCGGGATGGTAGCTGCGGAAGACTGGGTTCCCAGAGCAGTTGTGTATCCCGGGATCTGATTTTTGATCAGAGTGAAAGGATTCTTTTTGCTGACAGTACCTGCGATCACAAACTGGATCGTAATGCAGATCAGGTGCATGATGATAACAACAAGGAATACCTTCCAGAGGATGCTTAAGATGGCAAAGGTTTTTCCGGAAATAGTCATATCTGTGAAGGTTCCGCAGATGTAAAGCGGAAGCAGCGGGATGATAATGGCATGAAGGACCTTATCAATGATCTTGGAAAAGTCACTCATTCCGTTATAAAGGCTGTTTCCCATTTCTTTTCCACGCATGGAAGAGAGGCACAGTCCCATGACAAAGGCAAGGGCAACAGCAGAAAGAGTATCCATGACCGGCTCCAGTGTGATAGAGAAAAACGGTGTCAGGGATGCGTCTGCGGTAGCTGCGATCTGATCCAGTGCACCTTCACTCATAAAGTGTGGGAACAGGCTGGATGATACCAGATAGGATGCGGAACCTGCGATCAGAGTGGAGCCATAAGCCAGAGCCACTGTGATCAGGAGAAGCTTCCCTGCACCCTGTGAAAGATCCGCAATACCCATGGTCACATAGGCAAGGATCATCAGCGGGATGACGAATTTCAGAAAGGTACTGAAAAATCCGGAAAGGGTTACAACAAAGCGACAGAAGCCTTCCGGAAGGAACTGGCCGAACAGGATACCTACGATGATGGCAATGATCAGCTTCGGCACAAGTCCGATCTTGATTTTTTTCTTTTCCATTTGGATTCTTTCCTCCTAAGTATGAATTTATTCATTTTGCACAAAAATACGATTGACGTCCTCGTGATTGTATTGTAACATTGACATAAAAATAAGGCAAATTCACAGATTTCATCATCACGATGAAAAAATTTCATAGTAAAAGGGAGAAAATCATGGAAATCCGTCAGTTGGAGACGTTTGTACATGTAGCACAGCTTCAGAGCTTTTCCAGGGCAGCAGAGGTTCTGGGATACACTCAGTCAGCGATCACTGTCCAGATCCGTCTTCTGGAAAATGAGCTGGAAACAAGACTTTTTGACAGAACCGGAAAGCGTGTGGTGCTTACTCCGTCCGGAAAAGAGTTTATGGGGCATGCAAGCCGGATCTTATATGATGTAAATAAAGCAAAAAAGTCAATGAATGATGATGCGGAACTGAAAAATCCATTACATATCGGGACGATTGAATCTCTCTGCACAGCAAAGCTTCCGGCTGTTCTCAGCAAATTTCGTGAGTTTCACCCGAAAGTAAATATGCAGGTGACTATTGATACACCGGAGCAGCTGATACGGATGATGGAGCATAACGGGCTGGATCTTATTTATATACTGGATACTCCAAGGTGGGACCAGAACTGGGTGAAGGTCATGGAGAAGGCGGAGCCGGTAGTATTTGTGGCCTCTGCAGATTCGGAGTTTGCGGGAAAGACGCTGAAGATGGAGAATATCCTGGAAGAGCCTTTTTTTCTCACGGAAAAGAATGCCAATTATCGGCAGGCCCTGGATCAGCAGCTGGCGCTTAAGAAGCAGGCCCTGTCACCGGTGCTGGAGATCAGCGATACCGCTTTTATCATCCGCATGCTGGAAAAGAACCACGGACTTTCCTTTCTTCCCTATCTGGCTGTGGAGCGGGATATCCGGAAAGGAAGAATTGCCCTTTTACATGTGGAAGATGTGGAGATATCCATGTACCGGCAGATCTTTTACCACAAAAATAAGTTTAAGACGAGAGAGATGGAGGAGTTTATCCGTCTGGCTGCAGAGTAAAAGTCAGAAACTTGTAAAACAAATAAAATGTGGCACTATAAAAGAAAAAAAGTACAGGAGAGAAAAATGGATTTTATTGAAGAAGCAAAGAAGCTTGGCTTTTCCGATGCTGCGGTCATGAAAACCGATAAGCTGGTGTTTGTGCCGGAATACCGTGTTTTCTGTGAAGAAAATGCCTGTGGTAATTATGATAAAAACCCTGCATGTCCACCGGAAAGCGGGACTGTGGAAGAAATGAAGGAACGTGCCCTGGATTATGAGAACACCCTGGTGCTCCAGACGACGCAGGACAGACTCATGGATTACAAAAAAGCCAAGCTTGCACATAATAAGCTGACAGAGCAGCTCTCAGAGAAGATGAAAGAGTGCGGAAAAACAGATATTCTGATCATGAGCGCCGGACCGTACAAGCATAATTCCTGTATGTCTGCCTATTGTGTGGATGCGCAGAAGATGGCAGATGCTGTGGGAATGCAGTGCTGGACCAATGATGGAAAGTTCCGGTATTTTTCGCAGATTCTTTTTCGAGAGTAGAGCAGCGCATCTTTTTATACATTTTTTGTATAAAAACTGGACATATTGTCAGGAAAAGGGTAAATTTATTTTGAAATGATCAAACAGGAGGGAAACCAGAATGGAGAAATCAACAGTTTATTTCACTGATTTTCGCTGTCCGGTGGGAACCAGCCAGCTGGACAAACTGAAAAAACTCTGCGTTGCCGCAGGAATCAAAGATATCGATATGGATGGAAAATTCGTAGCCATCAAGATGCATTTCGGAGAGCTTGGAAATATGGCATTCCTTCGTCCGAACTATGCAAAGGTAGTAGCAGATCTCTGTAAGGAGCAGGGCGGAATGCCGTTCTTGACAGATTGTAATACTCTTTATCCGGGAAGCAGAAAGAATGCACTGGAGCATCTGGACTGTGCAAATCTTAACGGATTTAACACGATCACAACCGGATGTCATATCATCATCGGTGACGGAGTTCGAGGAACCGATGAAGTAGAAGTTCCGGTAGTAAACGGAGAATACTGCAAAACTGCCCTGATCGGCCATGCTATCATGGACGCAGATATTTTTATCAGTCTCAGCCATTTCAAGGGACATGAGTCAACCGGCTTTGGCGGTGCTCTGAAGAATATCGGTATGGGATGCGGAAGCCGTGCCGGAAAAATGCAGCAGCATGCCAGCGGAAAGCCGGCCATCCATGAAGATGTCTGTCGTGGCTGCCGCCGTTGTGCGAAAGAGTGCGGAAGTGATGCGATTACATATGTAAACAAGAAAGCAGTTATCGATTACGATAAATGCAAAGGCTGTGGCCGCTGTATCGGGGCCTGCAGCTATGATGCCGTATACAATCCGAATAGCAGTGCAAACGAGCTTCTTGACCGCAAGATGGCAGAGTATGCACAGGCTGTCTGTCACGGACGTCCCCATTTCCATATTGCACTGGTACAGGATATCAGCCCGAACTGTGACTGCCATGGGGAGAACGATGCTCCGATCCTGCCGGATATCGGAATGTTTGCAAGCTTTGACCCGGTTGCACTGGATCAGGCCTGTGCAGATGCCTGCCTGAAGGCAACACCGATCGCCAACAGCCAGCTTGGAGAGCATCTGGCAGAGCCGGGATGGCACTGTCACCATGACCACTTTAAGGATTCCAATCCGAATATTGAGTGGAAGGCAACCCTGGATCAGGCAGAAAAGATCGGCCTGGGAACCAGGGAATATGAGCTGAAGATAATCAAATAAGCAACAGAAATCATATAAAATCACGAAAGCACGCCTGTTACATGGCGTGCTTTTTGCGTAAATAAAGAAATATAAAATGAAAAAACGTATAAAGACGGTATCTAAAATAAAAAACATGTGCGTGCATATGTGTGCTCGAAATACAGCTATTGTGAATAATATACAAAGAAATAACAGGAAAATTTGGACAAAAACGAGAAAACAGAAAAAGCTGTAAATTTATATTGCATAATCAGACTGCGTGTGATAACATACACACAACATAACTGACACGCATTTAACACGCAAATAAAGAGAAATAGCACGCAAATAAGAAAAT
>ENA-OQHF01001146-OQHF01001146.1-human-gut-metagenome-genome-assembly--contig:-NODE-1146-length-14930-cov-2.878335_pt1 | contig 14930 bp, 16 predicted proteins | sample MGYA00242559_ERZ504709 | MGnify/ENA primary metagenome ERZ504709 (study PRJEB26092, sample SAMD00036203) | human gut metagenome | host: Homo sapiens | study: EMG produced TPA metagenomics assembly of... | reverse complement strand
TTCGTCCGGGAAGAAGACAAAAAGAACCAAACTGGTGTCAGGGAGTATACATGTTGGACGAAAACACAGATTATCAATATGATATTTCAGAATGGCTGGAAGATTGTCTGGATGAGATAGACATGAGAGAAGAGTATGAGGTACTTCTCGGTATGTGTGATACTTTGCTGAGTTTGTTTTCATGGCCCGACTACACAGGCTCTGATCTGAAATTCAGAAAAAGTTCTGTATTGGAGGCTCTTGGAAGAAATAATGAAGCAGTATCCTTTGGCTGTAAATGGTTTGAAAAGGAACCGGAGAATATTATGGCAGCGACAGCTTATGTCTATGCATTGCTTAAAGTAAAAGAATATGAAACTGCAAAAAAATTGATTGATCAGTTTGTAACAGATGAGTCCGAATGTCTGGAGGAAAATGAAATTATGTTCCGTGCCGCATCAAAGTATTATGGGGCAATCGGGGACAAAAACAAAAAGAAACAGTTAGATAAAGTGTTAAAAGAATACGAAGCTTATGTGGACAGAATGATTGAAGAAGAATGGTTAGGCAGTGACGAAGATGGCTGGGAGGATGAAGAGCTGCCATTTGATTGAAAAAAAATTTAGGTATACACATAAATGAAAATGAGCTTAATGAGTAAATAGTCCTTGCATTTCTTTTATGCACGTGTATAATAAAATTGTTGTTGAAAGCAATACATCATCACATAAATGGTGTGGATAACTGAAAAGAATATATCATATGGCGGCGATTAGTGATACAGCCGGCAGGATGATATTGGAAAACGGGGTGCTCGCACAGGCGGGCTGAGAGTAAGCGGATGCTTTAACCCAGAACCTGATTTGGATAATGCCAACGTAGGGAGATAATGAATCACAAGTGTGTTTTTTTGTGTGCAGGAATCTTTAGTTGGGTTCCTGCATTTTTTTATGTAATAGGATTCAGGTGCCAAAAGGTCTGCGTTTAAGCTTATAATATAAAATAACAGAGGCAAACACCATGAACATCACAAGAGAACAGTTAAAATTATACGCTGTCACAGACCGCAGCTGGCTTGGCAGCGAGACACTGTATGAGCAGGTAGAGAAAGCATTAAAAGGCGGCGTGACCTTAGTGCAGCTTCGGGAGAAAACTCTTGATGAGGCTGCTTTTGAGAAAGAAGGACAGGAGTTATTAGAACTTTGTCATCATTATAACGTACCGCTTATCATCAATGACAACGTGGAACTTGCAAAAAAAATCCATGCAGACGAAGTTCATATCGGACAGTCTGATATGGAGATAAAAAATGCAAGAGCGCTTCTTGGAGCAGATAAGATCATCGGCGTGACAGCAAAGACGATAGAGCAGGCGAAGGCAGCAGAAGCTGCAGGAGCAGATTATCTTGGAAGCGGAGCCGTTTTTGGAACAAGCACGAAAGCAGATGCAAAACCGATGGAATTAGATTTGTTTCAGGAAATCTGTGAGAGTGTAACAATTCCGGTTGTTGCAATCGGAGGGATCAACGCAGACAATGTCCTTCGGCTGAAAGGCAGAAAGATGGCGGGAGCAGCAGTTGTCAGCGGCATTTTCGCATGTGAAGATATTGAAAAAGGAACAAGGGAACTACTTGAAAAAGTAGAAAGTATCATTTAATTAGGTAGGAACTGCAGAGCAGTTTTTATATACAGCGGCAGATTGGGGGCACCACCTTAGGTCGCTATACAAAATTAATGCAAAAGAAGGATTTTATGTTTACAGCATTAACAATCGCTGGAAGTGATTCCAGTGGAGGCGCCGGCATCCAGGCAGATATTAAGACTATGACCGCAAACCGCGTTTACACGATGAGTGCGATCACGGCTCTGACTGCCCAGAATACGACCGGCGTAACAGATATTATGGAGGTAACTCCAAAGTTTTTGGCAGAGCAGCTGGATAGTATTTTTACGGATATCAATCCGGATGCGATTAAGACCGGGATGGTTTCGTCAAGTGAACTGATCGAGACGATTGCGGACAAACTGACAGAATACCACGCAAAAAATATTGTGGTGGATCCTGTTATGGTGGCTACCAGCGGAGCAAGACTTATCAGCGAGGAAGCCATTGGAACATTGAAAAGTAAATTATTGCCTCTGGCAACTGTTATCACTCCAAATATCCCGGAAGCAGAAGTGCTTTCAGAGATGGAGATCAAAACAGAAGCAGATATGGAAAAAGCAGCAGAGACCATCTGTAACACCTTAGGTTGTGCAGTTTTATTAAAGGGTGGACATCAGTTAAATGATGCCAATGATCTTCTTTTCCAGAATGGAAAAGAGCCGGTATGGTTCCACGGAAAAAGAATTGACAATCCAAATACCCATGGAACAGGCTGTACCTTGTCTTCCGCAATTGCATCAAATCTTGCAAAAGGAAGAGACTTGGAAACCTCTGTCAAGTATGCGAAAAACTATATTTCCGGCGCACTTGCCGATATGCTTGACCTTGGAAAAGGAAGCGGCCCTATGAATCATGCATTTGCAATCGAAGGAGAATATGAAAGATGAGTGAAAAAAGAACTTCCGTTTTTTCAAACGGCTTAATCTGGTTTGGGGCAGGAGTGTCTTTAGCTGAGATCCTGACCGGTACCTATTTCGCACCACTTGGTTTTGGAAGAGCAATGGCAGCAATTCTGCTCGGACACCTGATCGGCGGACTCATGATGTTTGCCGCAGGAATGATCGGGGCAAAAGAGCGGAAAAGTGCCATGGAAACTGTAAAAATGAGTTTCGGTGAGAAGGGAAGCCTTCTCTTTGCAGTATTAAACGTACTGCAGCTTGTCGGCTGGACTGCTATCATGATCTATGATGGTGCACTCGCAGCAGACGGCCTGTTACATAGCGGCATATGGATCTGGGCAATTGTGATCGGGATTTTGATCATAGTGTGGATCTTTATCGGACTGACCAATCTTGGAAAGTTAAATACCGTTGCAATGACCGCACTTTTTGTATTGTCACTGGTACTTTTTAAGGTGATCTTCTTTAATACAGATTTTGTAATGCCGATCGCAGTAAGTGACGATATGATGACTTTTGGAGCTGCGGTAGAGCTTGCAGTCGCAATGCCTCTTTCCTGGTTACCGCTTATCAGCGATTATACGAGAGAAGCAGAAAAACCATTTGCAGCAACCTTTACAAGTGTATTCGTATACAGCGTAGTCAGCATTTTTATGTACATGATCGGTATGGGAGCCGCTATTTTTACCGGCGAATACGATATCGCACAGATTATGTTAAAGACAGGTCTTGGCGTTGTGGGATTACTGATCATTGTATTCTCAACCGTTACAACAACGTTCTTAGATGCTTATTCCGCAGGAGTTTCCTGTGTTTCCATTTCTTCAAAAATTCAGGAAAAATGGGCGGCAATCGTTGTTACCGTGATTGGAACAGTCGCAGCGATCGTTTATCCGATGGATAACATTACAAACTTTTTATATCTGATCGGTTCTGTTTTTGCGCCGATGATCGCAGTCCAGATCGCAGATTACTTCATTTTAAAGAAAGCAGATGCCGAAAAATCTGCTTTTCAGTGGAGAGGTCTGATCGTATGGCTTGCCGGATTTGTGATTTACCGCATATTGATGCAGGTGGATACGCCGGTTGGAAATACGCTGCCGGATATGGTGGTCACAGTCATTCTCTGCCTGATTGTGGAAAAAGCTGCAGGGGCAGTAAAATCAAAATAGGAACTGTTGCAGTCTTATCATTCTTTTTTTAGAATGTGGTATGTGGCAGATTCTGGGAAAAGAGGACAAAATGAAAAATTTAATTTAAAGAAATTGACAGTTACAGCAATCTTAGCAGCAGTAGCGGTGGTGGGAAGTTTATTTTCCTTCCCGGTATTCGGTTCAAAATGTGCACCGGTACAGCATCTGGTAAATATTTTATGCGCAGTTACCGTAGGACCGTGGTGGGCACTGGCACAGGCATTTATTGCGGCGCTGATCCGTAATCTGTTAGGACTGGGAAGCCCTCTGGCATTCCCGGGAAGCATGTGTGGTGCATTGCTTGGCGGACTTCTCTATAAGTATGGGAAAAAACTTCCATTTGCCTATATTGGCGAAGTAGTTGGAACCGGAATCATTGGTGGAATGCTCTCTTATCCGGTGGCATATCTTGTCATGGGTAATAAAGCAGCGGCGTTATTCACATTTGTTGTTCCGTTCTGATCAGCACCTGTGGCGGAACGATCATTGCCATTATTATTACACTGCCGTTGAAAAAAATCAGGAATGCTTGGCAGAATGAAGGAAAGTTTAGAAGAGTAAGATAGAAATCAAAAATTTTGGATTATCATTTACCACGATCCGGCTGGATACCGTGGGTTTTTAAAGAAAATGTCGGAGGCTCTGCTATTGTTGGCAGAGCCTTTTTTAGTTTGCGCGCCATGGGCGCGCTCTAACGGGTGTAAGTCCCGAACACGCCCAGATAGTGGGAAGTGTATAGCTGAACAGCAAATATCGGAGATTTAAGGCAGAAGAATTATCGGAAACTGACATTGCATGGATCTTTGATCAGGAGTATTTTGAGCATCCGCAGTGTCTGAAAATGTATAAATGGAAGCAGGGATTAAAATAAATTCCTGAAACTCAAACTACAGATATAATTAAAAAATATGGAGGCAAGTGAAATGAACATTCGAAGAGCAAACGAAAAAGATATTCCAAGACTGATTGAATTATTAGAGCAGGTGCTTCAAATCCATGCAGATATAAGACCGGATATTTTTATTCCGGGGACGACAAAGTACACAGAGGATGAACTGAAAGAAATGTTAAAAGATGATACAAAGCCTGTTTATGTAGCTGCAGATGAGAATGACGTATGCTTAGGATATGCTTTCTGCCAGTTGAAACAGCAGCCATTCTCCAATAATATGGTGCCGTTTACATCGCTTTTTATCGATGATCTGTGCGTCGATGCAAAAACCAGAGGACAGCATGTAGGTGAGAGCCTGTTTGAATATGTAAAGGGCGAAGCGAAACGGTTAGGCTGTTATGAAGTGACATTAAATGTCTGGGCAGGAAATACCTCCGCGGAAAAATTCTATGAAAAAATGGGATTAAAAACCAAAGAGAGACAGATGGAATATATATTGTAGAAAATGAAAAATGGGAGATTCATATGTGTTTGCAGGAGATTAAAGATGAAATAATTGACGCTGGAAAAGAAAGTGTATTGGAAAATATGGTGAGTCTTTATCTGCATGAATTGTCTGAAAAAGAAGAAATTTTAGATGGTTACGAAGTTTATACGCAGCTATTTTGTGTATAAGATTTTTTGTTGAGCACATCTATGAAGCTTTCCTCCCTGGCAGCAGAGCAGTTACAGATCCCGTTCCCGTGGCACGGAAACCATGTTTCTTCTGGTGTATGAGGTCACGGATGAGATGTCAAAGTATTGTATTAGCTGGATTGGAGGTGAAGATAAAAAATGGGTGAAATATGAGGAAAATAAAAGTGGTTCGCCCGATTTATAATAGAAATTTATCAGATATAAAAGAGAATGGGCGAAAAGTGATGGAATTCATTTCAATAGCCCACGGAAATCAAAAAGTCAGGGCGAAAAACAGCAGAAATGAAGAAGATTCCCCCAAAATGCCTGTGGAAACGCTGAAATGAGGAAGAAAGAGGGCGAAAATGTCTGAAAAAAATCGGATTTTCGCCCTGTCATCTGTTTAAAAATTATCTCACGATCGTATCCCGGATCTGGTCGAGTGACACCTCATAGTTATGGCCGGCAGAAATGGCCTTTAAATCTTCAAACTCTGCTTTCTCTTTTTCGACATCGTACCCGCTGCTTTTTTTGATCCGTATATCGCCGTATGCGGAATGGCAGGTTTCGATTTCAGAGGTAAGTTTGGCGCGGTCAAACATCTGATAGCGCACACCGCGTGTTGTGGTGTGTAAAAAGAAAAGGGAAGTCAGACGTTCACGGTCTTTTGGCTCACAGATACAGGTTAAAAGAATACCCGGACGGTTCTTTTTCATCTGAATCGGTATTGTGTATACGTCCAAAGCGCCAGCCTGTAAGAGCAGTTCAGTTGCAAATCCGACCGCTTCGCCTGTCATATCATCGAGATTGCAGGAGATGGACAGCACGGAGTCATCAAAGGATGGAGCTGTGTTGGAACCGGGAGAAGATTCGCCGAGGAAAACACGCACACAGTTGGCGGCAGCAAAATCCTTTGTTCCCATACCATAGCCGATCTCTGTTACATTCATAGGCGGCATGGCTTCGAAAGAGGTCACAAAATGTTTTAAAACAGCAGCCCCCGTTGGCGTACAGAGTTCGCCCTGAATATTTCTACTGTAAAAAGGAATCCCTTTTAAAAGTTCTGCGGTGGCAGGCGCCGGAACCGGGAGTGTGCCGTGGGCACAGTGTACAAAGCCATTTCCGACATGAACCGGAGAGCAGAGAATGGTTTCCGGTTCAAGCAGTGATAACAGATAGGCACATCCGGTCACATCCACAAGCGCGTCAATCGATCCGACTTCGTGGAAATGGATCTGGTCTAAGGTGGAGTGGTGCACTTTTGATTCTGCTTCCCCGATCAGACGGTAGACCGCGGCAGCGGAGTCTTTTACGGATGATGGGAAAGAAAGCGTGTGGATCTGTTCTAAGATCTGGGTGTAACTGGTATGGGCATGCGTGTGGTGGTGTTCATGGTGCGAGTTGTTGTCGTGAGTATGTGTGTGCTCATTTTCGTCATGAATATGATCGTGAACATGCATGAGTGTATCCTCGTCATGAGAGTGTCCATGTGAATGCATGAGTGTATCTTCATCATGAGTGTGTCCATGTGAATGCATGAGTGTATCTTCATCATGAGTGTGTTCATGTGAATGCATGAGTGTATCTTCATCATGAACGTGTTCATGGCAGCATTGTGTACCATGATCGTGTGTAGGGGATTCTTTCTGTGCATGGATTGTCATGTGCCCATCTTCATGAATGTGCTCAGGCAGAACATCATGGGAATGTTCTTCCTCACCGTGTACAGCTACCCTCATGTGTGTGCCGCTGATCCCGCATTTCACTGCCGGTTCCGCAGAAAGTGTCACACTGTAAGGTGCAAAAGCCTGATTCATGTCCGATAAAAATTTTTGCTTTCTGATCACAGAGTTCATAGAGGGCGCCCATTAACATATCGCCGGCAACACCCATATTACATTCTATATAAAGTGTTTTCATAAATAATCCTCCCTGGTGCTGAATTTGATATTTTTTAATATGAAGATTTACAGTTTGTCTGTGTTTTTATGGCAGGATGATGGTCTGTCATCTGTTTTAGGGGCTGCCTGATGATTGATCATGCTGGCAAGGTAACCTGCACCAAACCGTTGTCGATGTTTACGACGGAAACACCGCTGGCGCAGGAATTAAGCATCGATAAAAGTGCTGAGATACCACCAAAACTTGCGCCGTAACCAACGCTCGTCGGGACGCCGATGACAGGACAGTCGGTCAGACCGCCGATGACGCTCGCAAGCGCGCCTTCCATCCCGGCGACTGCAATGATCGCATTTGCCTTTGATAAAAGTTCCATATTTGAGAGCAGACGGTGGAGCCCGGCAACGCCGACATCGTAGAGACGGATGACATGATTGCCGAGTACCTCTGCAGTCAGCGCAGCCTCCTCTGCAACCGGGATATCGCTTGTCCCTCCGGTGGCGACAACGATCGTGCCGTCAGCGGAATAATGCTCGGTGCGGTTTACGATGCCGATTTTTGACAGCTCATCGTAAAAAAGATCAAAACGTTCGGACAGGTACGCCGCGGATTCTGTCGAAAGTCTTGTGATCAGGATATTTTCTTTGCAGTGGGAGAGCAGGCTGTTTATAATGCCCCCCATCTGTTCTTTTGTCTTAGATGCACCGTAGATCACCTCCGGCGCCCCCTGTCTGACTTCACGGTGATGATCCACCTTGGCATATCCAAGATCCTCAAAAGGTGCCAGCTTTAACTGGTCATAAGCATCGGAAGCAGTAAGCTGCCCCGATTCTAACTGTTCTAATATATGTTTGATATGATCATTTTCCATAGTAATCCTCATTTCTGAGCAACTTGTTGCGAAGAGGCGACGAGAATCTCAAATTCTCGTCTGTCATGTTTTTTATGCCTTGTCATAGAAGCTATTTGTTTTTGCTCAGAAACAAATAGCCGTGCGAAAAATAAGCTATCGAGCTTATTTTTCACACTAATTTCTCCTTCATTGCAATTCACTGCCTATTATACTCACATCCCACCTTATTTGCAAAAATAAAATGCACACGATTCTCTGGGTTTTGGAAGAAATAGATAAAAAATGGAAACTATTTTTGGTAAATTAGTTTCTTGCGGGTACGAAAACAAGATGATACAATATAGGAAACTCAAATAACAAAAATAGTTTCCATGTAATAAAGAAGAAACGGAGAACATGATGGAATTAAGGGAGAGTATTTTAGAGGGAACCTTAAAGGCATTTAACCAGAAAGGGTTAAAATTTACCATGGATGATCTGGCTGGAATCCTTGGCATGAGTAAGAAAACGATTTATACCGTGTTCCGTGATAAGGAATCACTTTTCTTAGCGATGGTAGATTATCTGTTCGATTCAATCAAAGAGAGCGAAAGACAGGTGTTAGAGAATGAAAAATTATCCACACTTGAAAAAATCCGGGCGGTTTTAGGTGTTTTGCCGGAGAGTTACCGGGAAGTTGATTTCAGACAGCTCTATCTGTTGCGGGAAAAGTATCCGAACATCTACAAACATGTGGAGGAACGGTTAGAAACCGGCTGGGAGACAACGATTTCCTTATTAGAGCAGGGAATGAAAGAGGGCGTGATCCGGCCGGTTAAGATCCCAATCGTAAAAATGATGCTGGAGGCGGCATTAGAGCAATTTTTCCAGAGAGATATTCTGATCTCTAACGGGATATCCTATCAGGATGGTCTGGATGAAGTAGTCACGATCTTAGTGCAGGGAATCGTTGCGGAAGGGAAGTGAGGATGATGCAAAAACGCATTTACTGGAATGACGGGTGGAAATTTAAGGAAACATACGAAAATCAAATGAGAGAGACGGCTTATCAGGATGACGCATGGGAGGATGTCAGACTGCCGCACACTTGCAAGGAGACACCGTTTCATTATTTTGATGAGAGCAGTTACCAGATGGTGTGCTGCTATAGAAAACATTTTTTTGCACTGGAAGAATGGAAAGATCAGACCGTGATCGTGACGTTTGAAGGCATCGCGCATGAAGCACAGGTGTTTTTGAACGGGGAAAGGATCGGGGAGCATCACTGTGGCTACACGGCATTTTCCATCGATATCAGCAAAAAACTGCGAATCGGGGCAGAAAATGTGCTTACAGTGCGGGTGGATAGCAGGGAGAACTTAAACATCCCGCCGTTCGGGTATGTGATCGATTATATGACTTACGGCGGAATTTACCGGGAAGCCTATGTGGATCTGAAAAATGAGACTTATCTCGCGGATATATTTCTGCACAGCGAAATACCGGAAGGTCAAAAGCCAGACGCAAAGCTGATCTCTGAAATAGAAATTAAAAACAGTGGCAAACCGATGAAAAAAAGGAATTTCTCATCCGGCAGAGTATCAGAGAGCGCGGCACAGAAAACTACAGACAGATCGGTGAGAGCCGGGTGGCATCAGATCGTAAGCTTTCTTTTCCGGTGCCGGATGTAAAACTCTGGGATCTGGAGAATCCGGTGCTCTATGAAGTCAAAACAGAACTTTTGCAAAATGGAAATGTGCTGGATGAAAATATTACGCTGTTTGGATTCCGGACTGCAGTTTTTTTGCAGGACGGCTTCTATTTAAATGGCAAAAAAGTAAAGCTGCGAGGATTGAACCGCCATCAGAGTTATCCATATGTCGGCTATGCAATGCCGGAATCCATGCAGAAACGGGATGCAGACATTTTGAAAAATGAACTGGGCGTAAATGCGGTGAGGACGTCCCATTATCCGCAGAGCCGGCATTTTGTGGAGCGGTGTGATGAACTGGGACTTTTGGTCTTTACGGAAATACCGGGCTGGCAGCACATCGGGGATGAAATCTGGAAAAAACAGGCGGTCGAAAACGTAAAAGACATGGTAGAGCAGTATCGGAATCATCCGTCTGTGATCCTGTGGGGTGTGCGGATCAACGAGTCCGGGGATGATGACACATTTTACCGGGAAACAAACCGCGTGGCACATGAGCTGGATCCAACAAGACAGACTGGGGGTGTCCGGCGACATAAAAAGAGCAGCCTTTTAGAGGATGTCTATACCTACAATGATTTCAGCCACAATGGGACAAACCACGGATGTGAGAAAAAAAGTGCTGTTACGTCTGATAACAGCAAACCGTATCTCATCAGCGAATATAACGGACATATGTATCCAACGAAAAGTTACGACTGGGAGGAACACCGTGTGTGGCATGCCATGCGACATGTAAATGTATTAGATGCAGTTGCCGGGGAAGCGGATATTGCAGGAAGTTTTGGCTGGTGCATGTTTGACTACAATACACATAAGGATTTTGGCAGCGGCGACCGTATCTGTTATCACGGTGTGATGGACATGTTCCGAAATCCGAAACTTGCGGCTGCGGTCTACGCGTGTCAGCAGGAAAAGGAGCCGGTACTTGAAATCAGTTCGTCCATGGATATCGGGGAACATCCGGGCTGTAACCGCGGAACGATCTGGATTTTTACCAATGCGGACAGTGTACGGATGTACAAAAATGACCGGTTTTTAAAGGAGTATACCGCATCAGATTCGCCGTATAAAAATCTTTCACACGGACCAATCGCAGTGGATGACTTTATCGGGGATGCCATTGAAAAAGAGGAAGATTTTAAACCGGAGCAGGCAAGGAAAGTGAAGTATATCCTGAATGCGGCGGCGCAGTATGGACTTTCCGATCTTCCGAAAGGCGTGTATTTGGCGGCATTGAAGCTGATACTCATGTATCACATGAAGCCGACGGATGCAGTGGCTTTGTACAACCGTTATATCGGTGACTGGGGAGGTACTTCGACAAGCTACCGGTTTGAGGCAGTAAAGAATGGAAAAGTGGTAAAAGTGGTCAGAAAAGAGCCGGTCACTTCCATGCATTTATCCGCGGAACCGGACCATCAAAACCTGACAGAACGACATACTTATGAAGCTGCGGAAATCCGTATCCGTGCCCTGGATCAGAACGATAATATCGTAAGCTTTTACCAGGAACCGGTTGTACTTTCGACGGAGGGACCAATCGCCATCATTGGACCTGAAATCATTTCCCTGCAGGGAGGCATGGGCGGCACTTATGTCAGAACGACCGGGGAAGAAGGCGTCGGGATTTTAAAGATAAAAGCGGCACAGATGGAAGAGCAGAGAATACTGTTTGAAGTGAAAAATGACAGAAAATAAACAGTCACTGTGTTTTACAATGTGAAAAGAAATTTTGAAAAGAATTTTAATAAACACAAAATAAGGAAGGATGAAGTGTAAGATGACAGAACGATCAAAACAGATTTTTGGAAACGACATTGCACCGGGTGCCTATAAAAAAGCAGTCCGGTCAAAGCAGAAATTTATCCGTAAATTCGGGGATGACAGCACAAAAAATTATCCAACTTCGATCAAGGCAAACCCGTATATCGGGCCGGAACTTGGTGTCTCTGATATCCGCGTGGGAGAAGAAGGAGCTGCGGACTTTCATACGGAGAAAGGAATCATCGTCGGAAATATCCGTATGGGATTTGGTCATTACCGCATCTCCATGGCGATCGCATCCGCAGCACATGCGCTGGGGTATGAACCGTACTGGATGGATTTAAATTCCTACGGACAGACCACCTGTACCAAAGTGATCGGTGCGCAGAATGATCTTTACTCCATGGGTTCCCGTCTGTCACAGAAGAGCAGACTCTTTAACCGTCTGGTGTGGGAGCCGATGAACTATGAGGGATTTCGCAAACTGACCTACAATGCAGCAGATCAGAAAAATGCAGAACTGATGGCTCCGGTGTATGCGAATATCCCAAAGGATATCCCGGTCGTCGCAACACATGTATGGCCGGCACAGGCTGCACTTCATGCCGGAATGAAATATGTGGTCAATGCGATTCCGGACAACTGGCAGATGGCACTTCATTTAGCGGAAGGCAGCATTCACACGGTACAGACGCATTATGCATACCAGGGATACCGCATTTTAAATGGAATGCAGGGAAATGATGTGTTGAATCCGATGCCGGAAGATGCTCCTTTTTTATACCGGACATTACGTCGACCATGAGCTTGTCAGCAATATCGAGACGGACTGCGCAGCGAGAAAACAGAGAAAAGAAGAGGGAAAACCGATGCGTTTTCTCTTGACGATCGGAGGTGCCGGTGCACAGAAAGAAATTTTTGCAGAGATCATCCGTTTTTTGCTGCCACAGATCAAAGAAAAGAAAGCGGCGCTTTATGTCAATGTCGGTGATTACCGCAATGTCTGGGAGGAACTTTTAAAGGAAATCCCGGAGATGGGACATTATGCGAAAGAACATTTTAACGACTGGGAGGATACGAAAAAATTTGCGGAGGATGCGCTTAACAAAGATGTCATCGGAATCCACGGCTTCTGGCATGAAAATATTTTTGAAGCGGTATACTGCACGAATCTTCTGATGCGAAGCTGCGATGTGCTCGTCACAAAACCGAGTGAACTTTCATTTTATCCGGTGCCGAAAACTATTTATCAGACGTGTTGGAGGACACGAGCAGTGGGGAGCAATCCATTCCGCGGAGATCGGTGATGGCACATTAGAGTGCAGGGATATCCCGCACACGCTTCAGATGATGAAACTGTTTCTGGAAGAAAAAAACACTGCTCTGCGATATGTGCGACAACATTGTAAAAAATAAAGAAGCCGGAATCTACGACGGGGCGTATAAGGTCGTGGAACTTGCATTTTCGATGAAGCAGAAAAAATTTTAGGAAGGAAAAAAATCCTCTGCTCGCCAGAGGACTCGCATTTTTCCTTCGGAAAACAAGGGAGGAAAATCCTCTGCTCGCCAGAGGACTTGCATTTTTCTCCGAAAAACAAGGAGGATTTATGAAATTAACAGGAAAAGAGAAAGTCTCATACGGACTTGGGGCGGTCGGAAAAGATATGGTTTATATGTTTTCGGCAAGTTATGTTTTATATTATTATCAGGATATTTTAGGAGTCAGCGCGATCGCAATGGGAATCATTCTGATGGCGGCGCGTGTGTTTGATGCATTTAACGATCCGATCATGGGTGTGGTCGTTGCAAAGACGCGCACAAAATGGGGCAAATTCCGCCCGTGGCTGTTTATCGGGACACTGACAAATGCAGTGATTTTGTATCTGATGTTTGCGGCACCGCCAAAACTCGACGGAAACGGACTGGTGGCATATGCGGCAGTGACTTACATTTTGTGGGGTGTTACCTATACCATGATGGATATCCCATACTGGTCGATGATCCCGGCTTTTACGGAGGGCGGAAAAGAGAGAGAAGGACTTTCCACACTCGCGCGCTCCTGCGCCGGAGTCGGTTCTGCGATCGTGACAATCATCACAATGAAATGTGTCTATATGTTAGGGCAGGGAAATGAGCGAGTCGGTTTCAAATGGTTTGCGCTGGTGGTTGCAATTCTGTTTTTTGTATTTATTTTAATCACCTGTTTAAATATCAAAGAAAAATCTACCGTGGATGTGGAGGCACCTTCGGTTGGACAGATGTTCCGTTCCCTGTTACAGAACGATCAGGCGATGACGGTCGTTGTGACAATCGTTTTGATCAACTGCTCGATTTACATTACATCCAATCTCGTCATTTACTTTTTCAAGTATGACTTTGGCGGTGATAGCTGGTACAATGCCTATACCTTATTTAATACGTTTGGTGGAGCAATGCAGATTCTTGCCATGATGCTGTTTTTCCCGATCCTGCGCAAATTTCTGGGAACGATCCAGGTGTTTTATACCAGTTTTGTGATGGCGATTTTAGGATATGCGGTTCTTCTGATTTTAATGTTTGTCAATATGTCAAACCTGTATCTGCTGTTTGTTCCTGCATTTTTTATCTTTTCAGCAAATGGAATGTTATCCGTTCTCACAACGGTATTCCTTGCGAATACGGTCGATTACGGAGAGTGGAAGAATCACAGAAGGGATGAGAGCGTGATCTTTTCCATGCAGACTTTCGTTGTAAAACTTGCTTCCGGTGTGGCTGCGCTTGTGGCGTCGATCTGCCTGACCGTCTGCAATTTAAGCCAGAATACGGACGGGGCAGCAGTTGCGGCAGCGGGAAGTTCGGTCGCAGGACTGCGCCTGACCATGACAGTATTCCCGATCGCAGGACTGCTTGTTGCGGTATTTTATTTCCGCAAAAAATATATTTTAAGTGAGCAGAAAGTGGAAAAAATCGCAAAAGAGATCAAGGAGATGAAAAAAGCATGATCACAGTCGAAAACCAGTTATTTTCCCTGCATACCAGACATACTTCTTATCTGTTCCGTGTCATGGAAACCGGACATTTGGAGCACTTATATTATGGAAGAAAAATTCATCCAGCCATAGACGGATTGATGGAACAGCATGCATTTGCGCCGGGCAATACCAATATTTATGACAGTGAACATCTGCAGTTTTCCTTAGAGGACGCATGTCTTGAGATGTCCTCTTTCGGGAAAGGCGATATCAGGGAGCCTTTTGTGGAACTGACACTTTCCGATGGAAGCGAAACGTCTGATTTCCTGTTTGAAAAATTTGAACAGGGAACCGGAAAGGAAGAATTTGAGACACTTCCGGGATCGTATGATGAGTCCGGTGAGGTGGAGTGGCTTGGTGTGACACTGCGCGTAAAAACAGCGGAGTCATATTAGAACTCCATTATT
>ENA-OQHF01001145-OQHF01001145.1-human-gut-metagenome-genome-assembly--contig:-NODE-1145-length-14933-cov-3.425165_pt1 | contig 14933 bp, 8 predicted proteins | sample MGYA00242559_ERZ504709 | MGnify/ENA primary metagenome ERZ504709 (study PRJEB26092, sample SAMD00036203) | human gut metagenome | host: Homo sapiens | study: EMG produced TPA metagenomics assembly of... | reverse complement strand
TAATTCATTTCCAAGTTCAGTCTTCACTTCTATATGCTTCAAAACAGGCTGTTACAAAAGGATTACTTTTCAAATCACCCCTCGCACCTGTTCAAAATCGAGTACCTGCTCTTCCTTACTGCCAATCAGCTCCAAATCCAGTCATCGAAGAAAGCGAAAATTCCTTCTTTGCATCTTCATATACCATCTTATCCAGCCATACTACAGACTGCTGCCATTGATGCACAACGTTTATAATATCCTTCGCAGTAATTGTTTCTGCATCCAGTCCGTAGAACTCCAGCATCTTTCCATACGCCCAAGTCCATTCATAGGTATAATAATTGGCATGCATTTCCGCAAAACGGTCATGTATCTGATCAACGGTGTGCAAAACACCTGTTTCTATATCGCTCATCAATCGCTCTATCTCTGTTTTTGGAGCTATTAAGCCAGAAATATCAACCCATTCACCTTGTCCGATCGAAGTATCCGGCAATAAACGCTGGCGTACTTCCTTATCATTCTTAAAATGTATTTCCTCCAGACGCTTGATAACCGAATTACCCAGGAATTTATGAATAGCTGTTTCATAAAACTTGATACCTTTATTCAATGCCGAGTTTTTAATCTTTGCGCTCTGATAAGAATATGTTTCCGAAGTTTCTCCCGATACTCTTTCCAACTCTTTCAGAATACTCCGTCCTTTCATCATCTTCTGAATTGTGTATGGACTGAGCAAATTATAATTAATCTGATCCAGACGGAAAGGATCTTTACGCAAATCACGTTTCGGCCATTTCTGTGCATCACGAATTGTGCCAACGCTACGAAGATTAACACCCGGAACCAGATAAGTCGTATTTTTATCCTCTATCAAATAAGAGAAAGGTAAATCCGATGTATCAGGATGATTGACATGACGTCCCATTACAAGTGAAAAGGCTCCGATACGTGCAGGCCAAAGGATATATGAATCCGAAGTAGTCTTAGCACCCCTTTCCAACGCTCCCTGATGAATCGGCCCCAGCTTATACATATGATTACTCTGGTTAGATCCTGAACCCGCATTCATAAATGAAAACATCCCGGCAATCAGCAAAGTTGACTTATGATGAGTCACCGTAAACGGTCCGGCAAAAATAGCACATGCTTCTCCATTTTCCTCCTGACAATTGCTGAAAAACAAAGAATCCGAAGCCGAATAATTATGTCCCATATGACAAGCCTGTCCCACAAAACAGCGAGTCATCATCGTGCCATCCTCTATGTGCGAACCACTGGAGATAATAAAATCATCACATACCACTCCGTAACCGATATGTACTGGATCGTCAGCATTACTGTTAATACTACCGTTCTTCAGTCTGCCAGCTCCCTCTATTTCACAATGGTCACCGATACGCACATTTTTAATATATCCCGAATTGACAATCGTGACGTGCGAACCTATCGTTCCTCTATCCGAAGCATGTTCGTCTGCATAAGCCTCAACCAACGCTTTCATACGCTCAATGAGCTGCGGACGATGACGGTAAAGTGCCATAATATATGCCTGATGTGCAGAAAGACGGTCATGAATCATAACCTCACGACCTCCTGTTTCATTCAAGACAGACACCTCTACCCCATTTCCAAAACGAGATTTCCGGTCTACCAGAATAATATCTACATTCTCGATAAATGTATATGCCCCAATCTCATAGTTAGCAATGTAATTCTTTACATTTTCAATGCAACAGTTATCTCCTACTGTCACATTATGCAGAGTCACATACGATAATCCGGAATGCTTACAGATACCTCCCGGCAATGTAAATTCGTGTTCAAATACTCCCAGACACACCTTTCCGGAAAAACGAGCATGATGTACGTAGTCAGGAGTGAAACGTTCAGCCACCCGTACATCCTTCCAGTCGGAAGCCGAACAAAGCTGCGATTCCAGCCTGTTTATTTCTTCATCAGTCAGCGAACGGAAATTTATCATAATTATTCTTCATCATAAGTTTGATAAAGGAAATCATTATAAGGATACTTCTGTACATGCAACTCTCTTACTTTCTTATAAACAATTTCCTTCAGTTCATCGATATTCGTTTTATTACGAGCCGAAATAAAGATACAATTATCATTCATCTTAGCCATCCATGTATGCATAAGCTCTTCCAGCGTAATATTCTCCTTCGTCTTCGGAGTCAAATCATCTTCAGCCTTTTCTACATAAGTATACGCATCTATCTTATTAAATACAATCATGGTGGGCTTTCCTCCTGCTCCTAAATCAGCAATTGTTTTATCTACCACCTGAATCTGCTCCTCAAAATCAGGATGAGAAATATCTACCACATGAAGCAATAAATCGGCTTCACGCACTTCATCCAGTGTAGATTTAAACGAATCAACCAAATCAGTTGGAAGTTTACGAATAAAACCTACCGTATCGGAAAGCAGGAAAGGCAAGTTTTCAATAATCACCTTACGTACTGTCGTATCAAGAGTAGCAAACAGCTTATTTTCAGCAAAGACTTCACTTTTAGCCAATAAATTCATCAATGTCGATTTTCCGACATTCGTATATCCAACCAGAGCAACACGAATCAAACGTCCGCGATTTTTACGCTGGGTAGATTTCTGAGTATCTATTTCAGCCAGACGCTGTTTTAATAAAGCCATACGATTCAATATAATACGACGGTCCATTTCCAGCTGAGTTTCACCCGGTCCACGAAGACCAACAGAACCCTTACCACCTCCGGCTCCGGAACCACCACCCTGACGCTCAAGGTGAGTCCACAAACGTTGCAAACGAGGTAGCATGTATTTATATTGTGCCAATTCAACCTGTGTCTTGGCATTGGCAGTTTGTGCACGCATCGCAAAAATATCCAGAATAAGCGATGTACGGTCCAGAATCTTTACATTCAGCTCCTTTTCGATATTACGTATCTGTTTGGCAGAAAGTTCATCATCAAAGATAACCATACCCACTTCTTCTCCTTCTTCCTCCTTTTTCTGAAGAAGATATTCTTTAATTTCCTGCAACTTACCTTTACCTACGTATGTCACAGTATTGGGATAATCCATTTTTTGAGTAAAACGTTTTACGACCTCAGCTCCTGCCGTTTCTGCAAGAAAAGCAAGTTCATCCAAATATTCATTCGTTTTACGCTCGTTCTGTGTCTGGGTAATCAAACCCACCAATGCAGCCTTTTCAGTCTGCGCATCTGATATAACAAATTCTTTCATTCAGTATAGTTGTATGTCTAATTGTGGCAAATATAGCGAAAAAGCACGCACCAAGTATTTTATCAAACAAAAAATTAAAGAAACATTCATACAATAAGTATTTATCATACAGCCCCAAACATCATGCTATGTATTTTATGAAAATCATCCGAAACAATAAAACCCCGTCATCAACAGTTTAATGCCAATGACGGGGTTCTAAAATATCAGTGCTTATGCTTTAACTTAATCATCCAAATTCGGATTATTTATAATCTCTTTTTCTGGAATTTTAAATGTCAAGCGTTCATCTTTATAATCATAAGTTTGTCCAGGAAGCATAGCATCTTCTGCCACAACGAGTAATACTCTTCTGGTAAACGCTTCATTGTAAGTCAATCCACGTCCTTCAGCCCATAATTCCAAACGCCAGTTAAAGTAAATTTCATCCAAAAGCCTTCTTTACCCATCTGTTTCTACTTTGTCGGCTGCTTCTGTATCACGCTCATCCAATAAAGCTTTCAAAGAAATTTTCGCATCAGAAAGATTATTCTCTCGTGCATTAGCTTCTGCATTTATCAAATACATTTCAGCGACACGCATATATACTTCATCGTCATACCATTCTCTGTTTCCGAAAATACGCTTGCTGTTATAGAATTTCCACCAGTTTGTCAATTCATATTGTTCTCCCTTTTCATCTGTTTCAGTAAACCATTTTTTACGAACATCTGTATCCGGTATAGAATTATACAAATTAGTATCAATCAATTTTTTCACCGCCGGCATACGCATAGCTATATGTAAACAAGTCCATATGTCCCCAGAATGTAGGCAGAGCCGGAGAGTTACTTGTTGTCAGATCAATAGCCCACATCCATCCAGGAATAGAAACAGAACTAAATCCTGAATTGATAACTTCCGTTCTATTCATCAAGGTAAACTCTTTCGAATCAATCACCTCTTGAGTCAATCGAGCCGCTTCTCCATTTTCACCCATCATAAGATAAGCATAAGCCAGCATACCTTTTGCTACCGCCTGATTAATCTGGTCCTTTTGTCCTGAAGGACGTTCATATCCTTCAAGCATAGGAATAGCATCTGTCAAATCTTTAACAATCAGTTTATAAACTTCTTCTACACTTGATTTCTTTGCAGCTTCCGAAGTTAATTGAGTACGATAAATAGGTATTGCTAAAGCTGTTTTATCTTCCTGATAAGGACGGGCATATAAGTTTACCAAGTTAAAATAAGAATGCGCTCTCAAAGCTTTGGCTTGTGCAAAATACACACCATTTTCTCCAGTAGGTTTCGCTTCATCACCTCCAGCAGCATCAATAATTTCATTGGCAGCTTTGATAAGACGATAATAATATCTCCAGAATTGATAAGAGAACTGAGATGCTGTACGAGTTGAACAAGTCAAATCACCAGCATATTCAAACCAGCCATATCCTTTCATCATAATGACCATATCTCCACTCATCAAGTCTGTTGCTATATCAACAGCTTTCTGTCCGAAGTCATCATGACCTTTTACACCACCTGTAGACATTGCAAATGTTGTAGAATAAGTACCTAATGCTTGTCCCATCAATATATTGGTATTCCATTTAGCCACTTCTTCCAAATCACCAGATGTGATATAATCCGAAGGACTTTTTTCCAAAAATGAATCTGAACATCCACTGTTTAGAAGCATCAAACTTAAAGCAGCAACCGGAATGTATTTATTTAATTTCATAAATTTCTGATTTTATTTTAGTTAAAACTGAACTTTAATACCTCCCATAATTGTACTCAATGGGCTGTATTGGCTTCTGCCTGATTCTCCTGAGTCATTATTATTATCATTGTTGACCGTATCTCTACTACCTGAAGAAGCATTAGCCACATAACCTTTACGAGCCGAAAGGAAGAACAAGTTGTCTCCAGATACATATACGCTCAGACCTCCCAGGTGCAGTTTAGAAGTAATGCTTTGTGGGAAAGTATATCCCAAACGAAGATTAGACAGGTTCAGATAAGAACGGCTAGTCAAGAAACGTGTTGAAGTTGCATTAGCATAACTAGTACCGTCATCCCCTCCACCATAGTTATTGGTAAGTCGAGGAACATCTGTAATATCACCAGGCTGCTGCCAACGGTTTTCAATATCTTTATGCCAATTATGGTTTCCAGCCCCATCATTATGCATTAATTCCTGATAATTATAATCGTAACCATATCCTCCCAAGCTATATGAGAATGTCGCATTCAAAGTAAATCCTTTTGCATATAAATCAAAACCAAAACCACCTTGTAAAGCAGGTATTGCTGATTTATCAACAAATTTCTTAGTAGCTTGACTCCAGTCGCTTGTCTGCTCTACTTCCAGTTTATTGATGGTTTTAGTTGATTTATAAGTTTCCATATCTGTAATCAACTCTTTAGTACCATCAGGCAATACATTATAATACTGATTATACATAGCGTATCCGGTCTGAGGATCTACACCTGCATATTCACGCATGTAGAAATCATACAAAGAATGTCCTTTTGCCCATCCATAGTAAGTGCTTAATTCCAAAGCCTTCTCTTTACCTGTAGTTTCATCAATAGGCATCTTAGTCATTTCATTCTTATAATATCCACCATTAACACGGAAATCGAATTTATAATCTTTCTTATTCAAAAGATGTGCAGTCAAAGAAAATTCTACACCCTGATTTACCAGCTCTCCATCATTAACAGGATAAGAAGCATATCCCAAAGAAGGAGCTACCTGCTTCATAAACAACATATCAGTTGTCTTTTTATGGAAATATTCAACTTCACCTTCAAGTATACCAGCAATATCAAATTCAATACCAGTATTAATAGTAGAACTTCTTTCCCAAGTTAAATCAGGATTACCTTTATAAACAAAGCTGAAAGTATAATTATCGTTCAAGTTGTTAATCTGATACAAATCTTCATATGGATAGTATCCAGCGACAACAGGACTTGTTATAAAATCCTGATTACCAAGAACACCCCAGCTCAATTTATATTTCAAATTCTTCAACCATTTGATATCTTCATAAATTCTTCGTTAGTAATAGCCCATGCAGTTCCAATAGATCCAAATGTTCCCCACTTATGACCTTTAGCAAAACGTGAACTACCATCAGCACGAAGTGTTCCGTGAATAAAATATTTATTATCCCAGTCATAACGCAACTGACCAAAATAACTTTCAATCGCATAACCATAAGTATACGATTCCATATAATCCATTATAACAGCATTACTCCATTCTGTATTATCCGGACGAACCATTTTTGATTTAGCACCATATGATACGTTGGTTGTACTATTTGTTGATTCATGAGCAACAAAAGCTTCAAAATTATTTCTTCCAAAACTTTGAGTCCATGATAAAATCTGGTTAGCAGTAAAGTTCAAATAATTCACCTGAGTTTTCACAATTTGTCCTTTACCAGCACTATCACCATAATATGGATTTGTCAATTCGTTTTCAGCCTGACCATAATACTGCAAACCAACATTAGCAGTTGCTTTGAAGTGTTTCAAGAAACGAGCCTCAAATGAAGCATTACCATTAAACTGGTGTGTCTTGATTTCATCTTTATCCAAAAGCAATGCACCAGCAGGATTAATACCAGCAGCAAACGGACGGCTATAACCGGCATTCATACCATAATCGTATTTATTTCCTCCAATGCTTGTATCTTGTACAATATTTCCGTTTTCATCACGTTCAAAAACAGGGAACAATGAAGGCATACCGTTTATAAACTGGAAACCATTGTTCATATTACTATCAGACTGTCCCGGCTTATTGGTAATCATATATGCATACGATAATGATGTTGTAGCTTTCAACCAAGGGGCAATCTGATTACTCATATTGTTACGAACATTGAATCGTTCGTAATCCGAAGAAATATAATATCCTTCATCCTTCAGATAACTAAAAGCTGTATAATGGGTCATTTTCTCGTTACCACCTGAGATTTTAAGGCTAGCATCAAATTTCTGACCTGTTCTAAACAAATAATCCTCCCATTTTTCCGGAGTATATTTACGTGTAATGCCACTATAAAAACGTCCTGTAGAAGGATCAATCAACTTGTCACCATCTGCGTTCCACATATTATATATAGGAGCAATACCATTTTGTCCTCCGAACAACTGTTGTGAAGCCCATGTTGCAGCTGTAGCACGATCATACCCACCAGCAACTTCTGCATAACCACGTAAACTTTCCCAAGTAAGCTCTGTAAATCTTTCCGGACTATCAATTACATCATAAAGCGGAGTCAAACGCATGTTTGCACCATATTTAACTTCAGCATCAACACGTGTTTTACCTGCTTCACCTTTTTTAGTAGTAATCAAGACTACACCATTTGCAGCACGAGATCCATACAATGCAGTAGCAGTAGCATCTTTCAAAACTGTCATAGAAGCAATATCACTTGGATCGATACCACTTAAATCAGCTTCAAAAGGAATACCATCTACAACATACAACGGAGAACGGCTAGAATATGCTGAACCTAAACCACGAATACGGATACTAGCATTACTTCCAGGTTGTCCAGAAGTAGACATCACTTGTACTCCGGCAACTTCTCCAGCCAATGCTTTAGATAGTTCAGTCGGATTCTTCAACGAGATTTGCTCTCCACCAATTTCAGTAGCTGAACCTGTAAAAGAACGTTTGGTAGCTCCTCCATAAGCAACAACCATAACTTCATCCAATTGTTCTGAATCTGAACGAAGTACGACCTTAACAGTAGGCTTGATAGTTACTTCTTGGCTTTCCAGACCAATGAACGAAACAACCAAAGTTTTTGCCGGACTAAACTAATAGGCAGTTTTGGGAAAACTGATACATAATAAAAACAGTTTCATGTAGATTCTGATAATATATCTAGATGCAATGTGTACTTTTGTCTAATGGAATACTTTGATTTTCTACCTATTTGTTGTTAGGTTAATTCTTCTATTATACATTCTACATTTACCTGTTTAATCAAAACTTGCATTTTTTTAGTTCCTTGATTATCGTTTGCGGTAGTACTTCACCATAAACTTGGGTTGTTTTTATATTACGATGTCCTAATAGTTTTTGCACGGTAGAAAGCTGTACACCTTTATATATTAATAAGGTAGCATTCGTATGACGTGCTGTATGGAAAGAAAAATGTTTTGTTATTCCTGCTAGTTTTCCTATACGAATTAATTCTTTATTAACCGAAGCGTTAGGCTTTATATGAAAAAATTCTTCTATATCTGGATAATGATATAAAATGCGGATAGCTTTTCCCTGAAATAAATAGCCAAGGGGAAGTTGAGTGACAGTTCCTGTTTTTTGTGATTTGAAAACCAGCCATAATTCTTTATCAGTTTGAATAAGATTTTGTTTTTTCATACTTATAAAATCAGAATAACGTAAGCCTGTATAGCAGCAAAATAAGAATGCGTCGAGAGTATGGCGAAGTGTATTCTTCTTTCTGGAAAGATTGATATGTTCTAACTTATCCAATTCTTCTGGTAATAAGTATGTATGGTGGCTTTCTGTTGTTTTTATCTTATATTCTGTAAAAGGTGAATCTTCTTTAGCTATAATTCCTTGACGGACAGCTTCATTTATAATCGTTCTTATATGTCGTAAATGTTTTGCGATGGTATTTATTCCTAATTTTTTGTTCTTCATAAATTGCTCGAATGATAATAAAAGTTTGTAATCCATCTGTTTAAAAGTAATCTCATGAGCAAAACTTTCTAATAGGGTAAGTGTGGTATACAAATTATTTTTTGTACTACTGCGTATGGGGAATTTTCTATCCATTTTCTACCAAAAGAAATTATTTTATTGTCGGAACTTGTTTTTTCTTCCATTTCCTTTAGTAATTCCAAACAAATTTCTTTTCCTTGTTTCCAAGCATTTATCTCACGCATTTGCAAATTCAATATGAATTCTTCTAACATGTAATTTAATTCTTCAGCATGGGGATGGTTGCAAATTATTGATTTACGACTATTCCATTGGTCGGGTTTAATATAAATATGAGTAGAAAAATAAGCTTTTTTCCCTAATAGATAAGCTTCCACTTGAACTAAAGCTTTTCCCTGGCTATCTAACCGATTTTTTGCGGTTATAAACTATGCGATACTTAATCTTTTTCATTTTCAACTATTATGTGAAAGTATTATATCTTTATCTTAAATAATCTTTATTGCGTTTATATATACAATTAGTGAATATATATGCATTGATGGTCTAAAAAAACATATAGGTCTCTTTACAAAAATAGACTTAGAAATTGAATATTAACCATCGCCTTTTTTTAGAAAAACGTAATAATAACAAAGAAATTATGTCATTTTCTATATTTTGATTTTTTCTTATATAGCTTTTAATAATGACAAAGTGAAATGCTTTAGAGTTGAAAATAGAAGCATTTTGGTGTAAAAAACGTGGTGTAAGTGTTAAAATAAAAGGTTTATATTGAGTTTTTTCTATCGAAAAGTATACAGTTATTACATTTTTAACTATTTTTGCGACCGAGAAATATAATTAATGAAAAATTATTAATTCAAAGTTAAACTTTAAGAGAAAATCTTATGAAAAGAAAATTGATGCTTTTAATGACCTTCCTGATGATAGGTATAGGTCTGGTAAACGCGCAAGTTTCAAAGGTTACTGGTACAGTCACCTCTGAAGAAGACGGTTTGCCGGTTGTTGGAGCGTCTGTCTTAGTTAAAGGTACTACTGTAGGTACTGTAACAGACATCGACGGTAACTTTACAATCAACAATGTGCCTAGTCCGGCAAAAACTTTGGTTGTTTCGTTCATTGGTCTGGAAAGCCAAGAAGTAACTATCAAGCCTACTGTTAAGGTTGTACTTCGTTCAGATGCAGAACAATTGGATGAAGTTGTTGTAACAGCAATGGGTATAAAAAGATCGGAAAAAGCATTAGGCTATTCCGCTACTTCGGTAAACGGTGAAAAGATTTCTGCAAGCCGTACTTCAGATGTAATGTCCAGCCTTGCAGGTAAGGTTGCCGGTGTACAGATTTCTGCCACATCCTCCGACCCAGGAGCATCAAACTCTGTTATCATCCGTGGTGTAAGCTCATTAAGTGGCAGCAACCAACCTTTATATGTTGTTGATGGAGTACCTTTGGACAACTCATCTGTATCTTCTAGCGATGGGTTGAATTCAGGGTTCGACTTTGGTAATGGTGCTAATGCTGTAAATCCAGATGACGTAGAAAACATGACTATCCTGAAAGGAGCTGCTGCTACAGCCTTGTACGGTAGCCGTGCAGCCAATGGTGTAGTAATGATTACTACAAAAAGCGGTAAAAAAGGTAAAGGATTAGGAATTGAATACAATGGTGGTGTTCAATGGTCTTCTGTTTTACGCATGCCTGAAATGCAGAATGAATTTGGTATGGGATGGAGTGGATCACATACTACGCTAGAAAATGGTTCTTGGGGACCACGTTTTGACGGTTCAATGCAGTTGTATGGTAACGTATATAACAATTCACAAAAGATAAAACCTTATGTCGCTGTAGAAGACAATATGAAAAACTTCTTCGATACAGGTTTCAGATATAATAATAGTTTATCTTTCAACGGAGCTACAGATAAAAGTACCTACTTTGTATCATTCTCACAAATCAGTGATGATGGTATTATTCCTACAGATGCAGACTCATATAATAAGTATACTTTCTCTGGAAGAGGTAGTCATAAAATTGGTAATCTGACATTTAGTACTTCTTTGAACTATGCATATCAGGATAATAAGTTTGCAACAACAGGTCAGGGACTGTCAATGGCTAATTCTCTATGGCAGACTCCACGAGATATTAATGTAGAAAGCCTAGCCGATTTGAATGATCCATTCAATACTCCGGGATATTATTATACTCCTTACGGCGTTATGAACCCTTATTATATATTGGAACATAATTTAAACACTTATAATTCTGAACGTTTTTATGGTAAGTTCCAATTAGATTATGATTTTTTGAAATACTTTAAGTTTACATATCGTATGGGTTTGGATTCTACAACAGGACAAACTGAATATGGAACAGAAAATCTGTACGCGTTATATTATGAAGGAACTCCTAATGGAGAAGGTATGGGAGCAAGTAGCCCGTTTGCCGGTCAATACGGAGAATATAGCATCATGACGACTCGCCGTCGTGAAATCAACCAAGACTTCTTGTTATCTTTTGACATGCCAATCAACGATTTTCATGTAAATGCATTGGTCGGATTCAATGGAAACGAACGTAAATACTCTTATCAAAAATCAGCAGTAAACAACCTGACCATTCCTACTTGGTTCAATCTGTCAAACTCATCACAAACTCCAACTGTAACTCAATATAGCGAACTCCGCCGTTTAATGGGTGTATTCGGACAGTTTGAAGGTTCATGGAAAAACATGTTGTATTTAACAGTAACAGCTCGTAACGACTGGTCATCTACCTTACCTAAAGGAAATCGTGATTTCTTCTATCCTGGTGTTACTGGTAGTTTCATTTTCAGCGAACTTTTAAATGACGAAATAAAAGACATCATTACTTTCGGTAAAGTACGTGCCAGCTGGGGTAAAACAGGTAACGATGCTGATGTATATATGTTAAGCCCAGTATACGGTTCAGCTCAATATTCCATTCCATTTGGTTATCTGAAGTTCCCATTAGGTGGAGTAAACTCTTATACATTAGGAAATATTTTAGGAAGTAATACTTTAAGTCCAGAAATGACAACCGAATACGAATTCGGATTAAATATGGCTTTCTTCAATAATCGTCTTTCTTTCGACGCTGCTTATTACAATCGTAATTCTGATAAACAGATCATGTCTTTAAGCATGGATCCAGCAACAGGATATGGTTCTCAAAATATCAACTTAGGTAAGATCAGCAATAAAGGTGTCGAATTATTAGTAAGCGGAACTCCTATCCAAACTAGAGATTTCAGTTGGGATGTTACAGTAAACTTTACCAAAAACTGGAGTAAAGTTGTAAGCTTACCAGAAGAACTGGGAGGTGAAACAGTTATATATGGATTGAACGGTAGTACTAGTATGTATGCAATTGTAGGACAACCATTAGGTGTATTCAAAGCCGAAGCTGTAGAACGTGATCCGCAAGGCAGAATCGTAGCTGATGCCAATACAGGTCTGCCAGTTGCAGCAGCAGAATTTGCTACTTACGGTGATATGAATAACCGTTATCAGATGGGTGTTTCTACTACACTTACTTACAAAGGTGTATCATTAAGTGCTGATTTTGATATTCGTCAAGGTGGTATCATGTATTCAAAGACAAAGAATACTCTTTACTTCACAGGTAATGCAATACAAACAGCATACAACGACCGTAATACATTCATTATTCCCAACTCTGTAAATAAGGTTACTAATGCTGATGGCAGCATCAGTTATGTAGAAAATACAACACCTGTTTCAAGCGCAGATATCTGTAACTACTATTACGACCCTATGGGAGGTATTGGTGGAGAAATCGATTTAATAGACAAATCATATGTTAAGTTGCGTACTGTTGTGTTAAGCTGGGATTTACCAAAAAAAATGGTTAGCTAAAACTCCGCTACAAGGGGTTCGTATTTCAGCATACGGAAATAATCTCTTTATCTGGACACCATCAAGCAACACATTTATCGACCCAGAAACAACATCATTTGGTAACGACCTGTCAGGTAATTACGGTGAATACTCTTCAAACCCAACTTCACGTAACTTCGGTATCAACTTAAATGTGAAATTCTAACGATTAAAAAGAAGTTTATATATGAAAAAATTAGCATTATATACCTTATTAATGGCAAGTTTATGCACAAGCTGTGACCTTGACATTAATGAAAATCCCAACTACCCAAGCAATGAGCAAATGACGCCAGACTTGATTTTTCCTTCTGTTGAAGCAGGTATTGCAGCTGCTGTAGGAGGAGAAATTCATAACTATGCGGGTTATTTTGCACAGTATTATGAACAGAATCCAGAACAAAGCCAATACATAGAAATCAGTCAGTATATGTTCAATGAGTCTTCACAGCTGATGGACTATTCATACCGCATTATTTATGCAGGGGCACTGATGGATGCTCAAGAAGTTCTAGAAAAAAGTACAAACCCTGCTGACCGTTTTGCTACAACAGTATTGCGTGCATATGTCTTACAGGTAATGGTCGACAATACTAACGAAGCTCCATATAGTGAAGCGTTAAAAGGTAACTCAGTCAGCAATCCGAAATGGGATAACGGAGAAGATGTATACAAAGGTGTATTGGCAGAAATGGATGCAGCAGAAGCAGCTTTGACAGATAATGCATCTATGGATAGCCAAGATCTGATTTTTAACCGTGATATGAAACAATGGAAAGGATTGGCTAACGCATTACGCTTACGTATGTATCTGCGCTTCATAGATGCAGGAGTAGATGCTGCTACCTATACTGAAAAAGTAAAAACTTTAGTAGCAGAAAATAATTTCTTTACTGGTGATGCTGCATTTACAGGTTTCGCAGACGAAACATCAAAACGTAATCCATGGTATGAAACGAATGCAGTAAATACACCGGGTAACCAGTGTGCAGCTTATCCGATCGTAGCTTACTATCAGGCAAATAATGACCCACGTATAGCTTACGCTATCAATAAAACAAAAAAGAAGGCAAATATTTAGGACAGATTCCGGGTGGTAGAACAAAATCTGATGACAACAACGGTTCGGATACTTGGAAGAATGAAAATGTAAGTGCCATCAATTATCAACATTCTGACGGAAACGGAGCAACTCAGCCATTCTATCTGTTTACTCAAGCAGAACTTCAGTTCCTTATCGCAGAAGTTAATTTACGTTTCCTGAATGATGAAGGAAAAGCTCAAAATGCTTATAATGCTGGAGTTACAGCCGATTTTGAAGCACGTAGTATGAGTGGTCAAGAAGCAGGAATTTTGGCATTATGGGACAATGCTACCTCAACAAACGATAAACTTCATTTAGTATACATGCAAAAGTGGGCAGCTTTATTCTGTATGGATCATATGGAAGCATGGAGTGAAATACGCCGTACCGATTGTCCGAATATTACTACTGTTTCTCAGTTAGATATTTTTAAAGGTAACTCAAGTTATGTTCCGGGTGATTTAATAGAGCCATGGATCAACGGTCTTGGTAATGGACTGGTAAAACGTATGACATACCCATTGAGTGCACGTATGTATAATGTAAACACTCCCAAAGCAGTACCAGTAAGTACTCCTGTATGGTGGGACAAGAACTAATAACTTAAATGTTTTATAGAAATGAAAAAAATATTTTATTACATACTCATGGGAGCATTCTTATTGGGAACTGCCACCTCATGTGAAGACTCAGTAGAAGACCTTTCTAAGGTAACATATTTTGCAGAATTAAACTTGAAAGGAGATGATTTTGTAAAACTATCATTAGGTGAAACTTATACAGAGCCTGGATATGAAGCAACCGAAAACGGGGAAGATATCAGTGAAAAGGTAAAGGTCACTGGTAGTGTAGACAGCTCAACACCTGGATTTTATAACTTAGTTTATTCTGTAGCCAACGTTGATGGATTTTCAGTAACCAAAACTCGTCAAGTAATGGTAGTTAATCCTGATAGTTTTGCAAAGTGCATATCAGGGAGAATCACAGGCTGGAA
>ENA-OQHF01001142-OQHF01001142.1-human-gut-metagenome-genome-assembly--contig:-NODE-1142-length-14941-cov-4.263467_pt1 | contig 14941 bp, 18 predicted proteins | sample MGYA00242559_ERZ504709 | MGnify/ENA primary metagenome ERZ504709 (study PRJEB26092, sample SAMD00036203) | human gut metagenome | host: Homo sapiens | study: EMG produced TPA metagenomics assembly of... | reverse complement strand
CCCCTCCCGGGGACAGGATGGAATAAACGGAATGCTCCAGCATCCATACCTCATCTGCCACCGCCAAGGCAAGGGCACCTCCGCTTCCGCCTTCACCGATCACAACGGAAAGCACCGGCACTGTGAGACCTGCCAGTGTATAGAGATTTTTTGCAATGGCTTCACCCTGTCCACGTTCCTCTGCTTCCAGCCCGCAGAATGCGCCTGGTGTATCTACAAGGCAGATCACCGGACGGTGAAATTTCTCTGCCTGCTGCATCAGGCGCAGGGATTTCCAGTACCCCTCCGGAGATACCATTCCGAAATTCCGGGTAATGTTTTCCTTTGTACCCTCTCCTTTTTCCTGTGCAAGGACAGTTACCGGCTGTCCGTGGAAAAATGCCACACCACCGATCACTGCCGGATCATCCCCGCAGTGACGGTCTCCGTGAAATTCCATGAAATCGTCAAAAAGCGCTTCGATGTAGTCCTTTCCTGTAGGACGTGTTTTGGCTCTGGCAAGCTGAACATGTTCCCAGGGAGTGAAATCTCCGGATGGAACGAAGTCCGGCCAGATCCTATTATCTTCCTCAACAGTTTTCATCGATTCCTGATTGTCAGACTTGAACCCATTTTTAATGTCCGTATTATTGGACTGTACATTATTCAGGACTTTATCCTGATGTAATCTCAGAATATCCGCCAATACGATCCTCTGCTCCTCACGCTTTACGATCTTGTCCACAAAGCCGTGTTCCAGAAGAAATTCAGCTCTCTGGAAGCCTTTGGGAAGCTTTTGCCCGATGGTCTGTTCGATCACTCTGGGACCTGCAAAACCGATCAGCGCTTTCGGCTCTGCCAGGATAATATCTCCCAGCATGGCAAAGCTTGCCGTCACGCCGCCTGTTGTCGGGTCTGTGAGGACCGGCACATAAAGAAGTCCAGCATCGCTGTGCTTCCGGATGGCCATACTGGTTTTTGCCATCTGCATCAGGGAAACCAGGCCCTCCTGCATTCTGGCACCGCCGGAACAGATATAGAGGATTACCGGCAGCTTCTCCTCTGTGGCACGTTCAAAAGCCCGCGTGATCTTTTCCCCCACGACTTCTCCCATACTGGACATCATGAAACGGCAGTCACAGACACCAAGTGCCACAGGTGTCCCTTTTATAGTACACTTTCCGGTAACTACAGCCTCATCAAGCCCTGTCTTTTCACGAAGCCCCTGAAGCTTTTCTTCATAGCCTCTGTACTGAAGGGGATTCCGTTCTTCCATGTGAGCATCCCACTCCACAAAGCTCTTTCTGTCTGCGATCATTTTGATTCGACGGTAAGCGGGTACATGGAAATAATTTCCGCAGTGGGGACAGATGTATTGATTCTGCTTTACCTCGTCTACAAAAACCGCCGCTTTGCAGGCGTTGCATTTACGCATCAGGTTATCCGGCACCTCCGGAATGTTTTCCTGTTCTTCACCCCGGATATCCCTGACTGTTTTTTTGAACATGTGCTTAATTCTCATTGATCTTCACTCCCGCAATGATATGGCTGGCAAGAAAGCCAGTGTCAAAATTTCCGGACTGATAATCCTCATCTTTCAGGATTTCGTACTGATAGTCAATATTTGTATCGATTCCGTCAATGATCACCTCACCAAGAGCACTCTGCATTTTTGCAATGGCTTCTTTCCGGTTACCTGCATGAACGATCAGCTTCGCAAGCATGGAATCATAATATGGCGGGATCTTACAGCCGTTATACACACAGGTATCCACACGGATCCCGTTTCCTCCCGGAAAATGCGCTCCCTGGATAGTTCCCGGCGAAGGACGAAAATTTTTCTGAGGATTTTCAGCATTGATCCTGCACTCAATGGCATGTCCCTGGATCCGGACATCCTCCTGAGCAATCTCAAGAGGCATTCCGGAAGCGATCTTCAGCTGCTCCTTTACAAGATCGATCCCTGTCACCCACTCTGTCACCGGATGCTCCACCTGAATCCTTGTATTCATTTCCATAAACCAGAATTTTCCATCCGGTTCCAGAAGAAATTCGATCGTTCCCGCATTTACATAACCGGCTGCTTTCGCCGCCGTCACCGCCGCATGGCCCATTTTTTCTCTTAATTCCGGAGAAATCTGCAGCACTTGGAGATTCCTCGATCATCTTCTGATGATTCCTCTGGATGGAGCAGTCACGCTCTCCCAGATGGATCACATTTCCGAAGCTGTCTGCAAGGATCTGAAACTCAATATGTCTCGGATTTACCACGAAATGTTCAATATACATGGTACCGTCGCCAAAAGCGATCTCAGACTCTTTTCTGGCGGTTGCATAGGCTTCCGGAAATTCCTCCGGTGTGTTTGCCACACGCATGCCTTTTCCGCCACCGCCAAGAGCTGCCTTGATGATCACCGGATAACCGATTCTCTCAGCTTCCTTAAGACCGGTTTCAATATCCTCCACATCCCCTTCGCTGCCCGGAACTACCGGAACACCAGCTGCGATCATGGTGCTTCTTGCAATTTTTTTATTGCCCAGCATACGGATGACCTTTGATGGAGGACCCACAAATGTGATCCCGCATTTTTCACAGAGCTCCGCAAATCTGGCATTTTCAGAAAGAAAGCCAAATCCCGGATGAATGGCATCCGCACCGGAAACCATGGTTGCACTGATGATCTGTTCCATATTCAGATAGCTCTGTGCAGATGGCCCCGGTCCGATACAGATTGCTTCGTCCGCCAGCTGTGTGTGAAGGCTTTCCTCATCTGCCTCAGAATAAACCGCCACTGTGGCAATTCCCATTTCTCTGCAGGCACGGATAATACGCACCGCGATCTCGCCTCTGTTGGCGATCAGTAACTTTCGAATCATACAATCACCTTACCCGATCATAAATGTAAGCTCTGCCTCTACGGCAACCTCTCCATCCACAGATGCCACTGCAGAACCAATGCCTACAGGACCCTTTCTGCGGATGATCTTTGTTTCAAGACGGAGCTTGTCTCCCGGAGCTACCTTTCTGCGGAATTTACACTTGTTGATGCCTCCGAAATAAGCGGTTTTTCCCTTCATATCCTCCAGGGAAAGAATGGCTACCGCACCCACCTGTGCCAGCGCTTCTACCATCAGAACACCCGGCATTACCGGCTCCTGGGGAAAATGTCCCCGAAAAAAATCCTCGCGGAAGGTCACACATTTATATCCGACAGCAAATTCACCCGGCTCATAATCTTCAATATAGTCCACAAGCAGAAACGGATGTCTGTGTGGAATGATCTCCTCGATCTGTTTTACATCAAGATGCTTCATTCTCTATCCTCCTGAAACAATAATTTTTCTTATTCTCTGATTCTGATCTGAAGGTACTTATCGGATACGGAAAAGCTTCTGACCGTATTCTACCGGCTGTCCGTTCTCCACATAGATCTCTGCGATCTCGCCGTCAAAATCACTTTCGATCTCATTCATCAGCTTCATAGCTTCCACGATTGCAAGAACCTGTCCTTTTTTTTACCTTGTCTCCCACCTGAACGTAAGGCGGAAGATCCTGGGACGGTGCAGCATAGAAGGTTCCTACCAGCGGAGATGTTACCAGGCTGCCTGTCTGATCTTCCCCGCTCTGTGGTACGGTTTCCGACTGCTCAGTACCTTTCACTCCCTGTGCTTCTGCCACAGTTTTTCCTGTCACTGTCACTGCCATTTCATCTGTTGAAGCCGGTACCACAGGATCTTTGCCTGCCACCGGTGCTGTATTCACTGCCCTGCGGACTTTTCCACCGGTCATTCCTGCTGCCGGAATGTTTTCCACAGTTTCCCCCATAACACCCTGGATGATCTGCGGCTTTCCGTGTTCCATACTTAAGGTCAGATCTGCTGTCTCATATGTAAAGGCAGTAGCTCTGATGCAGATACGTGATCGATCAGTTCAAGGATCTGGTTAAATTCCATAGGTTCAGTCCTCCTCATACTTCTTTACAAGCAATGTTCCGTTGTGTCCTCCAAAACCAAGGGAATTGCTCATTGCATAACGAACTTCCTGTTTTGCCGGAGCGCCGATCATATAGTTCAGATCAAGCTCCTCCTCTGTTTCTGTTGTTCCCACTGTCTGATGGATAAATCCGTCCAGAATGGATTTTACGCATACGATAAACTCAACAGCTCCTGCTGCGCCAAGAAGATGGCCCACCATGGATTTTGTGGAATTGATCTTTACATCCTTGGCAGCGTCCTTAAACGCAAGCTTGATAGCTCTTGTTTCAAACAGGTCATTGTGATGTGTTCCGGTTCCGTGTGCATTGATATAATCTACCTGCGCCGGTGCAACACCTGCTTCCTTCATGGCATTTTCCATAGCACGTGCGGCGCCGCTTCCGTCCTCGGCCGGAGATGTGATATGGAATGCGTCTGCAGTTGCACCGTATCCCACAACCTCTGCCAGGATATTGGCATTTCTCTTTTTGGCATGCTCCAATTCTTCCAGAACAACCACACCTGCACCCTCGCCCATTACAAAACCGCCTCTGTCTTTATCAAACGGAATGGATGCACGCAGCGGATCTTCACTTGTACTCAGTGCAGTAAGACTTGCAAAGCCCGCGATACCGATAGGGCAGACAGCTCCCTCTGTACCACCGGCGAGCATTACATCTGCATCACCATACTGAATGGCACGAAAAGCATCTCCGATGCAATGTGTTCCTGTCGCACATGCTGTTACCACGTTGGTACATTTTCCCTTTGCACCGGTAGCGATAGAAACATTTCCGGCTGCCATGTTTGTGATCATCTTCGGAACAAGAAGCGGATCCACTCTTGAAGGACCTTTTTCCATAAGCTTCTTCTCATTGGTCTCGGTAGCCTGAAGACTTCCCACACCGGAGCCGATGATAACGCCTACCATGTAAGGATCTTCCTCTTCCATCTTAAGCCCGGAATTTTCCATGGCTTCCAGTGCAGCTGCTACAGCATACTGGGAAAAAGGCTCCATTCTTCTTGCAGTCCTTGGATCCATGCGATCCTTTGCCACAAAATCTTTAAGCTCTGCTGCCAGTGTTGCCTTGTATCCGGTCGTATCAAAACGGGTGATCGGTCTGATCCCCACCTTTCCTTCTTTTACTCCGTTCCAGAAACTTTCCACATCATTTCCGATCGGTGTTACTGCTCCAAGTCCTGTTACTACTACTCGTCTTTTCATCAATCTATCCTCCTGACTCCGGGGAGCCTTCTTTACATTGCCATTCCGCCGTCTACGCGAAGTACCTGTCCTGTGATGTAACGTGCACCGTCTGATGCCAGAAATGCAGCTGCCTTTGCCACGTCTTCTGTTGTTCCCATGCTTCCCATGGGGATAGATGCCGCAATATTTTCTTTTACTTTGTCAGAAAGCACGTCCGTCATGTCTGTTTTGATAAATCCCGGTGCAATGGCGTTGACCGTGATCCCTCTGGATGCCAGCTCCTTTGCAGCGGATTTTGTAAGACCGATGATCCCGGCTTTGGATGCCGCATAATTGGCCTGTCCAGCATTTCCACGAAGGCCTACCACCGATGAAAGGCTGATGATCCGGCCGCTTCTCTGCTTCAGCATCATTCTGGACACATGACGGATGCAGTTGAAGGTTCCTTTCAGATTGATGTCAACAACTCTGGAAAAATCTTCCTCACTCATTTTCATGAGAAGTCCGTCCTTCGTAACTCCGGCATTATTTACCAGGATATCAACACGTCCGTATTTCTCTGCAACAGCTTTGAAAAAAGCTTCACATGCATCAAAATCTGCCACATTGCACTGCAGGATATCTGCCTGGCCACCGGCTGTCTCGATATCTGCTTTTGTTTCCCGGGCTTTTTCTTCTGAGCCGTTATAATTGATCACTACAAGATTTCCTGCTTTTGCAAGTTCCAGGGCGATGGCTTTCCCGATTCCACGTGCACCGCCTGTTACGACTGCGATTTTTTTCTCTGACATATGAATTCCTTTCTGATGTTATGCGGTCGTCCGTGATCCGCATTTGTTACCTGGCATTTCTGTCTGCTGCCCTATGCCAACTTTACTTTTGATTCTTTATCTGTTTTTCCAATATTTATACCAGTTCCCGGCAGACCTTCTCTGCATCTTCTACGGTCTGGATGTTATATACTTTTACATTTCTGTCGATCTTTCTCATAAATCCGGCAAGGGTTCTTCCCGGTCCGATCTCAATAAATGTATCTACTCCCTGACGGATCATATTTTCCACACTCTGCTGCCAGCGCACGGAAGAAGAAATCTGTTTTTCCAGAAGTGCTTTTGTTTCCGCCGGATCTTCCACATACTCTGCGGTCACGTTTGTCACATACGGGATTTTAAGTTCATGAAGTGTGACACCCTCCAGAACCTTTCCCAGTTCTTTTCCTGCAGTGGCAAGCATTGCGGAGTGGAACGGTCCGCTGACATTTAACGGGATCACTCTTCTTCCTCCGGCTGCCTTCAGCTTTTCAGAGGCTTCCGCAACTGCCTCCGCAAGGCCTGTGATCACGATCTGGCCGGGACAGTTGTAGTTTGCAATGCTTACATCTGCAATGTCTGCAAGCACTTCCTCGATCTTCTCTGTCTCCATTCCCATAACTGCTGCCATGCTTCCCTTACCTGCCGGAACTGCCTGCTCCATAAGGATTCCCCTTTTTCTCACGGTAGTAACAGCATCCTTCAGCTCCATGCCGCCGGCAGCTTCAATAGCGCAGTACTCGCCAAGGCTTAATCCTGCAGTTACATCTGGATGAAGTCCCATCTCCTCTACCACCTTCTCCATGGCAAGACAGGTAGTGACCAGTGCAGCCTGTGTATATTCAGTCAGGTCAAGCCTGTCATTTTCTTCAAAGCAAAGTGCTTTCATATCCAGATCCAGCCACTCACCGGCAGAGGCGAAAACATCCTTTGCTGTATCGTATTTCTCATAAAATCTTTTCCCATTCCGGCCTTCTGTGCACCCTGGCCCGGAAAGATGAATGCTGTTTTTCCCATTTATTATTCCTCCACAAGAAAACTGTTTTTCTTTACAGTCTCTTTTGTCTCTCTGATCAGTCTTGCCATCAGCTCCTTACAGGTCGGTACATCCTTTACCATACCTGCGATCTGTCCGGACATAACGCTTCCGGTTTTTACATCGCCGTCAACAACAGCCTTCCTGAGGCCACCAAGTGTCAGCATTTCCAGTTCTTCAAAGGATGCACCTGCAGCTTCTTTCTCCAGATATTCCTTTGTCATAGGGTTTCTTAAGGTACGGACTGGATGACCTTGTGGTACGGCCGGTTACTCTTGTGTCGATATCCCTAGCTTTCAGAAGGAATTGTTTGTAATTCTCATGTACGTGACATTCCTCTGTTGCCACAAATCGGGTTCCCATCTGTACGGCTTCTGCACCCAGCATAAAGGCTGCCGCGATCCCACGACCGTCTGCAATTCCACCTGCTGCAATTACCGGGATCTTTACTGCATCCACGACCTGCGGTACCAGCGCCATAGTGGTTGTCTCACCGATATGTCCGCCGGACTCGGTTCCCTCTGCTACCACTGCATCTGCGCCACAGCGCTCCATTCTTCTTGCAAGAGCTACAGATGCAACAACCGGGATCACCTTTACTCCGGCAGCTTTCCATGCTTCCATGTATTTTTCCGGGCTTCCGGCACCGGTTGTTACTACCTTGATGCCTTCTTCTACTACGATCTTCGCAACCTCATCGGCACTCGGACTCATCAGCATGATGTTTACACCAAAAGGCTTATCTGTCAGTTTTTTCGCCTCACGGATCTGCTCACGTACCCACTCTGCCGGTGCATTTGCAGCTGCGATCAGTCCCAGGCCGCCTGCCTCGGATACTGCTGCCGCAATGTGATGATCTGCCACCCAGGCCATACCGCCCTGGATGATAGGATACTCAATACCAAGTAATTCTGTAACTCTTGTTTTCATCTTTTACCTCCGGAAAATTAAATCAAGCGGATAAAAGCATCCGCGGTTTATTTGGTTCCACTCTTATTTTCAACATTCCATTAACAGGGGCTTTAATACTCGATCAGGCTTGCTCCATACGTCAGTCCGCCGCCGAAGCCTGCAAGGACCAGTCTGTCACCCCGCTGCAGTTTTCCGCTTTTTTTCACCTCATCCAGGAGGATAAGAAGACTTGCGGAAGAAGTATTGCCGTATCTGTCCATATTCATAGGAAACTTGGAAATGTCTTCGCCCAGCCTCCTTGCTGCGGAACGGATGATCCGCTCATTTGCCTGATGGAGAAGATAATAACTGATATCTTCACAGGAAACCTTCTCTCGGGAAAGAAGCTCCTTCACAGCCTCCGGTACCTTGCTCACGGCAAAGCTGAACACTTCCTTTCCGTTCATCTGTATGTAGGTTTCCTTTGCCTTCGGATCATTTTCATAGCGGATCTGATTTCTGCTCTGTAAGGTAAGTGCACCGCCTTTTTTTCCGATGGAATGGGTTACCTGTGCATAGCTTCCACCCTCTTCTGCTCTCAGTACGACTGCTCCTGCACCATCCCCGAAAAGAATGCAGGTGCCGCGATCTTTCCAGTCCGTTAAACCGGACAGCTTTTCCGCACCAATCACAAGGACATTCCTGTATATTCCCTGGGCCAGATATGCCTGCGCTGTGTTCAGTGCCAGAAGAGATCCTGTGCAGGCGCCGTTCAGATCAAAGCAGGTAGCATTTTCCGCTCCGAGCCGCTCCTGCACCCCACATGCCACACAGGGCATGATCTCTGTTGGAGAAATGGTTGCCACAAGGATCAGATCGATTTCTTCTGCCTTCATTTCTGCGTCTTCCAGAGCTTTTAATGCTGCCCCCGCTGCCATCGTCACAGTATCTTCGTCCTCTTTTGCAATATGTCTCTGTACCACACCGGTTCTTTCCCGAATCCACTGATCACTGGTTTCCACCATCTTTGCCAGATCGTTGTTATCCCACACTCTGTCCGGTGCCCACGAACCGGTTCCACATATTTTACCTGTCATATTTTTCTCCATGATATCTGTCTTAAATCAGTCTGTATAAATCTGTACTGCTGTTCTCTGAATTATCTTTTATCTTAAAATATTTTGATTATCAAATTATATCATCATAAAAGTATTTGTCAAGAAGGAATTTTTGAGCATCCTTTTATGAAAAAAATAACAGCTGCCCAGGCGTAGAGTATTGGTCTCTCCTCTGTCCTGTGACAGCTGTCTTGTTTTTTTCAGACAAGTATTGTATTTATGGTTATTGCATTTATAGTTATTGCCTTCATAATTTTACTTCATCGCCCACTGTACTAGGCACACCACACCAATCTGCACCAGCAGTATCACCGGTACACCAATTGCAAATCTGGCTTTTCGGGTTTTGTGGTGAAAAAATCTCATGCCAAGGATCGCCCCGACGCTGCCACCGATGACAGCACTTAAGATCAGGGTCTTCTCCGGGATCCGCCATTTATTACGACGTGCTTTCTGCTTGTCAACCCCGAAAAGCACAAAGGCCAGGATATTGACTGCAAGCAGATAATAATATATGTAATCATTCATGATAGCTCCCTCCAGGATCTGTGTCCTGTATTTCGGACAGTAACCGATTTATGTCTTCATTGCAGTTTGATGATCAGCACCGGTATGGGCGGATCATTGGGCCGGTTTGCATATTCCGACAGGATCACCAGATATTTATGAGGATCCAGCTGACGGATAAACACAAGCATCTCATCCCGTTCCTGATATCCCGTATCCCCGCCACTGTAAATGCAAAGTGTCATAAGTCCGCCTTTTTTCAGAAGCTTAAGTCCGCTTTCCACCGCTCTTTTGCTGCTGTCTGCTCTGGTTGCCACCGAATGGTCTCCGCCGGGAAGATATCCCAGATTAAAGGTGATGCAGGACACTGTTTCTGCTTCTGCATAAACATCCATATTCTCATGGGATTCCAGAAGAAGCTGATAATTTTCCGGACAGTTATCTCTTTTCAGGCGCTCCTCCGTATGTTCCAGTGCCTGCTTCTGAATGTCAAAAGCCAGAACCCGTCCCCTTTTTCCTGCAAGCTGGCTTAACAGAGCCGTGTCATTGCCATTTCCCATTGTTGCATCGATACAAATGTCTCCCGGCATGACCTGCTGCCGTATAAAATGCTGCGTGTATGCAGTGATCTGAAGATTTTTCATTTAAAAATCCTTTCAAAATTCTCTTACAGTTCATGATAATACGGACAGATATCCTCATAATGTCCGTCCTTCATATGGAACCCTTTCGAGATCACGCCAAGCTGGATAAATCCAAGTTTCTCATGATGATCTTCTTTATTTAAGCAGCTCCACATTCCGTCCGTCTCTTCGGATCACACCCTCATCCGAAAGATTTTTGATCTCCCGCATCATGGCACTCCGGTCCACACTTAAATACTGGGCCAGTGCAGTATAGGACATGGGCAGCTTGAATTTCCCGGCATTTTTTTCCGCAGCCAGAGAATGCAGATAGGCTATCAGCTTCTTTCTGGTGGAGGATCGTGAAAGCATGTATATCCGATCTGTCTGCTGTCCGGAACGAAGGGCCGTCATCTGCAGCAGATTACTGACCATCTGGCTGTGATGATGACAGGCATTTTCACAGCGCTTGATCACATGCTCATAATCAATAAACAGCACTTTCGTCACGGTAGTGGCACATACATAATAATGCTGGGAATCTGACGAAAGCAGAAACGGTTCGCCAAATACACTGTCCTTATTCAATTCATCGATGACATACTCATTTCCATCCTCGTCACAGCAGTAGAGAACTGCTCTTCCCTCCTGGATCAGACCGATCTTTTTCATGGAGCTGGAATATTCCATTATGGTTTCTCCATTCTGAAAAACTTTCTCCCGGACTTTGAAGCAGACACGCATCCTTTCCTGTTCTTCGGGCAAAATATCCGTAAATAAAGTGATATGCTCCATAAATTTTCCTCCCACCGGCAAAATAATCTTCCGCATATCTGTACTTTTCTCTCTGCATCCAGGACTATGTAAGAGGACTCTCAAAGCAGATATCCGTATTTTATTTTGCTGCATGTTTCTGATTTTATACCAGCACGAAAAAAATGTAAAGTCTGGAATTTTTTTCTGTTTTGTTGTATTTGCAACAGTTTTTGTTGTCGATTTCTGTTATATTTTTATCAAAGTTAAGAAACAAACAAAACCTGAAGCATATAAATAAATCCACCATAGAAAGAAAAGAGGAATCGCTCATGAAAATCACAGATACCATCAAATATGTAGGCGTTAATGATCATCAGGTTGACCTTTTTGAGGGCCAGTACAAAGTTCCGAACGGCATGTCCTACAACTCCTATGTGATCCTGGACGAAAAAATTGCGGTTATGGATACGGTAGATGCAAATTTTACTCACGAATGGCTTGATAATATCCAGAAAGTTCTGGGTGACCGGAAACCGGATTATCTGATCGTACAGCATATGGAACCGGATCATGCAGCCAACATCGCAAACTTCCTGAAGGCTTATCCGGACACCATCGTTGTTTCCAACAAAAAAGCCTTCGCCATGATGCAGAATTTCTTTGACCTGGATCTGGAAGGTCATCAGATCATCGTAGATAACGGCGGAACCCTTTCCCTTGGAAAACACAATCTGACTTTTGTATTTGCACCGATGGTTCACTGGCCGGAAGTTATGGTCACTTATGACAGCACAGAAAAGGTTCTTTTTTCCGCAGACGGCTTCGGAAAATTCGGTGCCCTGGATGCAGATGAACCATGGGACGATGAGGCAAGAAGATACTATATCGGCATCGTTGGAAAATATGGTGTGCAGGTGCAGAATCTTCTGAAAGTAGCCGCAACTCTGGATATCCAGACCATCTGCCCGCTCCACGGACCGGTTCTTACTGAAGATCTTGGACATTATATCAGTCTCTATGATACCTGGTCTTCCTATACACCGGAGGATGACGGAATCGTGATCGCCTACACTTCCGTTTACGGCCACACAAGAACAGCAGTCGCACAGCTTGCCGATAAATTCCGTGCCAAAGGATGTCCGCGTGTTCTGATCTATGACCTTGCAAGAGATGATATGTCCCAGGCACTGAGCGATGCTTTCCGTTACTCCAAGCTGGTTCTCGCAACCACCACATATAATGCAGGTATCTATCCGTTTATGAACGACTTTATTACCCGTCTGGCAGAGCACAACTTCCAGAACCGCACTGTAGGACTGATTGAAAACGGAAGCTGGGCACCGCTGGCAGCGAAGGTCATGAAAGAAATGCTTTCCAAATGCAAAAAGATCAACTGGCTGAATACCACAGTTAAGATCATGTCTGCAGTAAACGAAGAAAACCGCAGACAGATGGAAGCTATGGCTGATGAGCTCTGCCAGGAATACATTGCAAAAAGCGATGATCTTGCCAACAAAAATGATATGACCGCTCTGTTCCGCATCGGTTACGGCCTCTATGTGGTAACCTCCAACGATGGCAAAAAAGGACAACGGTCTGATCGTCAATACCGTTACACAGCTTACCGACAACCCATATCGCGTGGCTGTCAACATCAACAAGGCAAACTACTCTCACCACGTGATTCAGCAGACCGGTATCATGAACGTAAACTGCCTGTCCACAGATGCTCCGTTCTCTGTTTTTGAGCAGTTCGGCTTCCAGTCCGGCAGAAGCACCGATAAATTTGCCGGACAGAAAGTAAACCACTCCGACAACGGCCTGGTATTCCTGGACAAATATATCAATGCTTTCATGTCCCTGAAGGTAGAAAACTATGTGGATCTCGGCACTCACGGAATGTTCATCTGCAGCGTCACAGAGGCCCGTGTCATGAGCGATCAGGATACCATGACTTACACCTACTACCAGAAACATGTAAAGCCAAAGCCACAGACCGAGGGCAAAAAAGGCTGGGTATGTAAAGTCTGCGGATACATCTATGAAGGCGATGAACTTCCGGAAGATATCATCTGCCCGCTGTGCAAGCATGGCGCTGTGGATTTTGAGCCGATCGAAGGATAAGACTGAAATCCCCATAACATAAATTGATTTAATCCGGTTACAGCTCCCTTATTTTTACAAATTATAAACCACAAAAAAGACAGGCTTCTGAGGTGGCCTGTCTTTTTTGTATTATCATCCAATGTCTTCGCAGCGTCTTTCACCAAATTTATTCTTACAGCAGATCAGACACTCACGCTCTGTATTTCTGCAGGAATCCTGAAATTTACGGATCATATGCCTTTTATTTATTTCATCAGTCTGATAACCTGCTCTGCAGTATCTGCCAGATTCTGCTTGGCATTCTCATTTTTCATGGCCTCCTCCAGAGTTACCACTCCGCGGAGGATCGGGAAAAAGGCATCGATCCCTGCATCGTTGCAGGCTCTTGCGTCACGCTGTACGGCACCTGCAAAGGCGATCACTTTTTTTGCCATATTTCTTTGCAAGCTTTGCAACACCTACCGGCGCTTTTCCCATGGCTGTCTGTCCATCCATGCGTCCCTCACCTGTGATCACAAAATCCGCGTCTTTGATGTAGTCCTCAAGTTTTGTCTCATCCAGCACGATATTGATCCCGGATTCCAGAACTGCATCGGTAAAGGTCAGGAATGCAAATCCCATTCCGCCGGCGGCACCTGTTCCCGGATACTTTGGATCTGCTTTCGGAAAACGCTCCTTTGCAAGCTCTGCGTAGGCACCCAGCCACTGATCCATGTCCTGGATCATCTCCGGTGTAGCACCCTTCTGCGGTCCGTAGATGGCACTGCATCCAAGCTCTCCGCAAAGAGGATTTGTGACATCGCAGGCAACACGGAATTTACATTCTGCAAGCTCCGGGATCACATAGGCATCTGTGATCTCTGTGATGTCTTTCAAGCCTCTTGCTCCCGGAAGGACCTGCTTTCCGTCTTTGTCCAGAAATGCATAGCCAAGTGCCTGAAGCATTCCCACACCACCGTCATTGGTGGCGCTTCCGCCGATACCCACAATAAATCTGCGGCAGCCTTTTTCGATGGCGTCCCTGATCACCTCACCGACACCGTAGGTTGTGGTATAAAGAGGATTTCTTTTTTCGTCCGGTACCTGCGTGATCCCTGCTGCACCAGCCATTTCGATCACTGCAGTCTTTGTGCTTTCGATGATGCCATACTCACAGATCACCGGCTCGCCAAGAGGCCCTGTAACCTTTACATACTCTGTTTTTCCGTTCATTCCTGCAACAAGGGCTTCCACGGTCCCCTCTCCACCGTCTGCCAGTGGTCTTACCTGAACTTCTGCGTCCGCATCCACACGATGGATACCTTCAGCGGCTGCAAAGCCTGCCTCCATGGATGTCATACTGCCCTTAAAAGAATCGATCGCTGTTACTACCTTCATTTTATTTTCCTCCTGTATGATTTTTATGTAAAGCTGATATCCGTACTCTCCGTTCTATCATTCCGTGTACCGGAAACGTGAAATGTTCATTTACGTGTCAGGCGGATATTTTCTGCGCAGCTCTGCAGCCAAATAACTGTTCTGCTGTTTGGTTATCAGCTGTCCCCGGATGAAAAGAACCTTCTGTGAACTTATTTTTCCCTGGAAATGTCTCTGGCTGATACCGCAGAGAAGCTTTTTCTCCACAAAAATACTCTTCAATATAAATTAAACCACATTTATAAAAAAATGTGGTCTCAATCCCCGAAAATTCCGGGACGCTGTTCTGTTGTATCTGGCACTGGAGCTGGAATGAACCGGCTATTTCACTATTCTCTCACATGAAAGCCAAACTCCTCCTCCAGTGGGATTTCCCTTGCTTCAATCCCCTCGATCTCCACAAAGCTCTGCTGAGAAAGGCGTTCTACCATCTCCCGGATTTCTTCTCTGGTTCCCTGTACTTCCATTTCCACACGATCATCCCAGAGATTCCGTACCCAGCCGGTCAGTCCCATGGA
>ENA-OQHF01001141-OQHF01001141.1-human-gut-metagenome-genome-assembly--contig:-NODE-1141-length-14957-cov-3.887188_pt1 | contig 14957 bp, 14 predicted proteins | sample MGYA00242559_ERZ504709 | MGnify/ENA primary metagenome ERZ504709 (study PRJEB26092, sample SAMD00036203) | human gut metagenome | host: Homo sapiens | study: EMG produced TPA metagenomics assembly of... | reverse complement strand
CCCAACATTTTCCATAAAATATTCAGGCTGAGTTCCTACTACAATAAAAATATCCGATCAACAGGCCTAATCCAAGTCCCATTAGTAAGCAGCCTAGACGTAAAGAAGTTGAAAATGTAGGGAAAAACAGTTCCTTTCAAATTTAATAAGGGGAAATCTCTTATCTTTCGACTATCATCTGTCAAAACTTCAATCGGTAATTTTTCTATCAACATCATTCTCTCTTTTCTACCAACAAACAGTTCAAATAACTTATAAATTACTCCAAATACAATAGCTACGTTTACTGTAATCATTAATTGTTCCATAATCCTTTTTTTTTTAAGTGAATAATTTGTTTCTTTGTCCGTTTAGACGAAAAAAAGGACCAAAAGGTTACATAAAAATAAAGAAAAAAATTTTTTTCTCAAACTGCTGTAACCTTCCTTTTGAAGAAGCGTCTAAAAGAACAAATGGAAAAAGACGAATCATATATCATCACGCGTATCCTGGCAGGAAAAACAGAAGAGTATGCTTACTTCCTCGATACTTATGGGCAACCGGTTTTTTCACTGATTGTCCGTATGGTCAATTCCGAAGAAGATGCTGAAGAGTTGACTCAGGATACATTTATGAAAGCCTTTGAACATTTATCTTCATTCAATGGGAAAAGTAGTTTTTCTACGTGGATTTACCGTATCGCCTATAATACCGCCCTATCTTTTCTTAGAAAAAAGAATGTAGAGCAAACAGTTATAGATGATAATCAGTGGAATCAAATATCGGATACACAAATAGATGACGCATTAAACAATGAATCGGAAGAGCAAATAGAAAAACTGCAACAAGCATTAACCAAGCTAACAGCCGAAGAACGGGCACTGGTCACTTTGTTTTATGAAGAAGAACATTCCATTCAAGAACTTGCACAGATTCTGAATTTGAACGAAGGGAATATTAAAGTCAAGCTACACCGCTTACGCAAGAAATTATATGTATTAATGCAAAAAGGAGGACTAAAAATGACAGAATATAAAGACCAAGGGCTAAAGAAAGCTGCCAAACAAAGTAAGACTCCCCAGCTTCCTAGTAATTTCACCTATCGCATGATGAAAACGAATCGGAGAAGAAATGATATCTGCAGTGAAAAACGACAAGAAAAACGCTTATTTATATTAATGATTATCACTGTCATGCTGATGACAGGAGGATGTCTAGGTATGATTATATGGATGTATGGAAAATGAAATATCCGAAGGATTACATGCGTCGGTCAACAATCTGCCAGAGCCTTCATCACTCCTTTTTATCTTCCGATGCTGATTGCACTACCTTTACTGAGAATTTTCGACCGCTGGTTAAGACGTAAGTTCAAGCATCTATTATAGAGATAAACTGATAATTGCAATATGCCTTTAAGAAGTGTCACAAAAAGCCGGCTACACACCGGGCTTTCTCTATGTAAAAAGGAGCTGTTAATTATTTCCGATAACTAGCAAGTTCTTCAGCATTGAACTTACGGATAAAGTTGAAATGCTTTTCAACTTCCGATTCTGCATAATTTACATATACATTCAATGACTGAGCAAACAGTTCAGGAGCTTTCGTTGCATCCTGAAGCAACAAATGACTCATTACACAGACAGCTGCCATTTCATACAGACGACGTGCTACGAAGTCGAGCAGTTCCTGATTCTGAGCCTCTTTTACTGCATTTGTACAAGCTTCCAATTTACGAGTCATATCTTTAATACGATTCAGGTAGCCTTCAAATTCTGGTGCACAAGGAATCAGTTCGTATTCGTGCAAAGTAGCAGCATAAGCTCCGTTAGTTACATAACGGATAGCAGCAACAGTCTGCAACTGAGTAGTACCTTCGTAAATGCTTGTGATACGAGCATCACGATAGATACGCTGACAAGCATATTCCATCATGAAACCAGAACCACCATGTACCTGAATACAGTCGTATGCATTCTGGTTGGCATATTCAGAGTTCATACCTTTTGCCAGTGGAGTAAAGCTGTCGGCCAGTTTTGCATAGCGTTTCTGTTCCTGACGTTCTTCCGGAGTCAGCTTGCGTTCACGAGCGATATCATCCAAAGCTTTATAGATATCTACATAGCGAGAAGTCTGATACAACAAAGCACGACCTGCATCAAGTTTTGCTTTGATGGTAGCCAGCATATCGTATACAGCCGGGAACTCGATAATGGCCTTACCAAACTGCTTACGGTCTTTTGCATAAGCCAAAGCCTCATCGTATGCAGCCTGGCTCAAACCAACTGACTGAGCAGCGATACCCAGACGAGCACCGTTCATCAAAGCCATGACATATTTAATCAAACCAAGCTTGCGTTCACCACAAAGTTCAGCCTTTGCATTCTTGTAAACCAATTCACAAGTTGGAGAACCATGAATACCCAGTTTGTTTTCGATACGACGTACATCTACCCCACCGTCATTCTTGTCGTAAATAAACATAGACAATCCACGACCGTCGTGTGTACCTTCTTCCGAACGAGCCAATACCAGGTGCAAGTTGGCATCACCGTTTGTAATAAAACGTTTCACACCATTCAGACGCCAGCAGTTATTAGCCTCATCGTAAGTAGCCTTCAGCATTACGCTCTGAAGGTCAGAACCAGCATCCGGTTCAGTCAAGTCCATAGACATAGTCTCACCTGCGCAGATACGTGGAATAAAACGACTGTGCTGATCTTCGTTTCCAAATTCATAAAGTGTTTCGATACAGTCCTGAAGTGACCAGATATTACCGAAACCAGCATCAGCCTGAGCCACGATTTCCGCACACATGGTATACGGAGTGATCGGGAAGTTCAAGCCACCAAATCGGCGAGGCATTGTCATACCATTCAGACCAGCCTTTACCATTGCATCCAGGTTAGCCTTTGTACCAGAAGCATATTCCACACGACCGTTTGCACAATGCGGACCTTCTTCGTCTACTCCTTCTGCATTTGCAGCAATCACCTCACCGGTAATTTCACCGGTAATTTCCAATACTTTATCGTAAGAGTCGATTGCATCCGCATAATCCAGCGGTGCATAATCGTACTCGTCTTTATTTCTGTAATCGCGTTCTTTCAACTGACAGATACGCTCCATCATCGGATTATTCAAGTGAAACTTGAGTTCCGGATGTTCTGTATAAAAGTTTGCCATTATTTACTGTTCTTTTTATAATACTTAATCATTTTCGGAATCACTTCTTCCACTGTTCCGTTGATTACATAATCAGCGATGGTGTTAATTGGTGCATTAGGATCATTGTTCACAGATATAATGATACCTGCATCCTGCATACCAGCAATGTGCTGAATCTGACCAGAAATACCACATGCGATATACAACTTCGGATGTACTGTTACACCTGTCTGACCAATCTGACGGTCGTGTTCGCAGAAACCAGCATCTACAGCAGCACGGCTCGCGCCTACTTCTGCATGAAGTTCCTTAGCAAGTTCGAACAGCATGTCGAATCCTTCCTTACTTCCCATACCGTAACCACCTGCAATCACAATAGGAGCACCTTTCAGATTATGTTTTGCTTTCTCAACATGACGGTCGATAACCTTTACTACATAATCTGTTTCGGGTACATATTTCGCAACGTCGTGACGAATAACCTCACCTTGATAGTTAGCATCAACAATTTCTTTCTTCATCACTCCTTCACGAACAGTCGCCATCTGCGGACGGTGTTCCGGATTGATGATAGTAGCTACAATGTTACCACCAAAAGCTGGACGAATCTGATACAACAGATTTTCATAAGTAACCCCATTCTTCTTGTCTTCATGATTACCGATTTCCAACTGAGTACAGTCGGCAGTCAAACCACTTGTCAGAGCTGAAGAAACACGCGGTCCCAGGTCACGACCGATAACGGTAGCTCCCATCAGACAGATTTGTGGTTTTTCTTCCTTAAACAAGTTGACAAGAATAGAAGTATGAGGAAGTGAAGTATAAGGGAACAAGCCCAGAGCATCGAACACATGTACACGGTCTACTCCGTATGGCAAAACTTGTTTTTCTACATCGGCAAGGTCGCTGCCGGCACAGATTGTTTCCAGCTGGCATCCCAACTGATTGGCTAACTTACGACCTTTGGTTAAAAGTTCGAGACTGACATCGGCAACATGCTTGCCTTCCATCTCACAATATACAAATACGTTATTCATAGTCTTTATCCAATAGTGTGGTTAGCCAACAGTTCTACAATCAAGTTTTCTACATCAGCATCGCTACCTGTAATAGTTTTGCTTTCCTTAGCCTGGAAGATGATATTTTCAATCTTCTTCACCTTAGTAGGTGAGCCCGACAAACCACATTGTTTCGTATCACCATTCACATCGGCAACACTCCACTCTATAATATTCAGATAAGGACGGCTTTCGTATAAGAAGCATAAGGCAGTTCAGCTCCGTCTTTGGTAATGGCAGCTTTTTCCTGTCCGCCCAAAGCACGTTTATATTTCTCGAACCAGTTTTGCATTACGCGGACGACAAGGAGCTGCACTACCGTTTACAGTCAAGACAATTGGAAGTGGAGCTTCTACAGTTTCCACACCACCGTCGATATGACGTTTCACACGGATACGCCCCTCTTTTACCTCTTGAATTTCTTCAACGTATGTAACCTGAGGTAATCCCAGCTTTTCTGCTACCTGAGGACCTACCTGTGCAGTATCACCATCGATAGCCTGACGACCACCCACAATGATATCATATTCACCAATCTTACGGATAGCCGTAGCCAGCGCATACGAAGTAGCCAGCGTATCAGCACCTGCAAAAGCGCGGTCAGTCAACAAATAGCCATTATCAGCTCCTCTGTATAATCCTTCACGAATGATTTCAGCGGCACGTCCCGGTCCCATCGTCAAGATGGTTACGGTAGAACCCGGATGTGTGTCTTTCAGTCTGAGCGCTTGTTCCAAAGCATTCAGGTCTTCCGGATTGAAGATAGCCGGAAGAGCCGCACGGTTAATTGTACCGTCGGCATTCATGGCATCTTTCCCTACACAGCGAGTGTCAGGTACTTGCTTTGCCAATACAACAATTTTCAAGCTCATTAGATAATATATTTATTAGTATTAGTAGTTTAATTGACGGCAAATTTAATGAAACCATTTGTTTTGCAAAAAGATATGATAAAAAAATGCACATATAGCATATATTCGTGCAATGCAAATTAATTTCCGTTCAAGCAATATTCTACATCCGATTTCAACTGTTCGAATGTAGCAATCGGATTATCGGAATAGACTGAATATACCACAAGGTGCTTGTCCGACACGTAAATTCGAGGGATACCTCGTTCAGAAAACAAGTTATATACCTCCCTGCCCGACTGAGGAGAATAAGGTATAGTAAGTCCGTTTTCCTGCCAATATGCAGCAACTTCGTCAGCAGGTTCTTCTCTGCTGATACAATATATTTTTACCGTAGAATTATCTCTGTAATAGTCATAAAGCCGTTGTACGACAGGAAATTCTTTCTGGCAGTCGGGACATTCCGTATGAAAAAACACTAAAACAGCAACCTTGCCAAGCAGGTCGGAAGCAACCACAAGGGTATTATCATTTAAAGAAACTGTAAAATCGGGCAGTCTGTCTCCAGGACGGACTCCTTCCGCACCGGATGGCGAATCGTCACGAATACACGACGGCAGACATAACAAGCTGCAAAGTATAAAAATTAACGAACGATAAACATGAAACATTCTTCTAATCAATAATTACTTGCCGATAAATATATAAAAAAACCTTTGTATATTTGTCCGTAACATATATAAATACGCATAATAATGGAAGATTTATATTTAGAAGTCGCCCGACAATTATCAGACATGGGCATTGACAAAGAGAATCTCAGCTGGAGCACCCGTCTAACACTTGTTGCACTTATCCTGCTGATTTCATATATCATGACCAAATTATTCAGGCACTTGGTCATACCAGCAGTACATAAAATCACTTCTCGTACAAAAGCAACATGGGACGACTACCTGTTCAATGAAAAAATGATGACCAGCTTTTGCCGCATGATTCCTCCCATCATGTTTTACTTGTTACTGCCATTCGTTTTCAACAATGTACCTCAGGTCCTTGATATATTATTAAAAGGATGCCTTATATATTTGGTAATCACTACTCTCATGCTTGTTAATTCGTTTTTAAATTCACTATACGAAATTTCCAATGAGCATGAAACGCTACGCAACCGCCCGCTGAAAGGAATCTATCAGATGATTAATTTGGTTGCCATCGGTATAGGAATCATATTAATCATCAGCATACTGATCGACCAGAACGCAGCAACCATCCTGGCTGGACTAGGAGCTTCGGCCGCTGTCCTGATGTTGATTTTCAAAGACAGTATATTGGGACTGGTAGCAGGCGTACAGCTTTCGGCCAACGATATGCTGCGCCCGGGAGACTGGATTACCATGCCCAAGTACGGAGCAGACGGTGATGTACTGGAAGTTTCACTGACTACCGTCAAGGTACGTAACTTCGACAAGACGATCACAACCATCCCTCCCTACGCACTAGTCAGCGATTCATTTCAGAACTGGCGAGGAATGCGTGAAACTGGAGGACGACGCATTAAACGTTCAATATTCATAGACATGACAACCGTACATTTCTGTTCCGAAAAAGAAAAGATAATGTTTGCCTCTCGCGGATGGATAGATGAAGCACAAGCTAAACCTGAAACACAAGTGGTAAACCTATATGTTTTCCGCAACTATCTCCAGAATTACCTGCGAGAACACCCTCGTACACATAAAGAATTAATGATTATGGTACGTCAGATGCAACCTACTTCTGAAGGTCTTCCTCTCGAAATATATTGTTTCTCGAATACGACCGTCTGGCTAGAATATGAACAAATACAAGGTGAAATTTTCGACCATATCCTTGCCGTAATTCCCGAATTCGGTTTGCGAATATTCCAACGTCCCTCAGGAAATGACTTAAGTACAACCATCAAATAAAAAAAGCAATTATGGAAAAGGATTAACTTATACCTCCCAAACAACTGTCTGCAAAGGAAACACTGCCCTAACTTTAGGATCGGGCGACATGGAAGTGTTTGCTACTCCTGCTTTAGTCGCACTTATGGAGAATGCTGCCATGAATGCTGTCAAACCATATCTGCCGAAAGATTCCACAACGGTAGGAGCAATGATTCAAACTTCACATATCAAACCTTCAGGACTTGGTGAAGTAATTTCAGCCACAGCCATACTGGAAGAGGAAGAAGGCAGAAAGTTGACGTTTAAGGTTTCCGCTTCCGATTCTAAAGGAATTATTGGTGAAGGAATACATATCCGTTATATCGTAGACCGCAAACGTTTCTTATCAAAACTAGATACTGAGTCTTCCAAATAACGTCATAATGTTTGTGACATTTTTTGTACAAAGAAAAATGTCATTCGTACATTTTTTTAGAAAAGAACACGACGTTTTTCTTTACATGCATAGAAGAAGATAAACGAAGAAGCTATCTCAAAATAAAAACAGAGATAAGTTTACTTACAATCGATAAGCCACAACATAAAAATCTCCTGCTTTTAGTCCTATAATTGTAATAAATAAGGGCTAAAGCAGGAGTTTTTTATTACAAAGTTTCAATCTATAAGATTTTTACTTTTGTATTTCTATTTTGAGACAGCCTCTCTGTTTATTATATTAATTTACTCTTTCACGTAGTCTTTTAATGCATCAGTAACGACAAGCACCCGGTCTTCTCCCCTCATATACGGTGCATCATATTGAAAATCAGCAACCTTATTCTCAAATTCACCGATATACGTCATACTTCCATTCTGTGGATTGAACCACCAAGCTTTCTTTTTTTCACCACTGATTTTGGTCAAGTCTATCTGCATGGGACGTGCACTGTAGTTATACACCAGCAGATAGTCATTACCTCGTGTGGCAATTGCCCGATCGTAACGTTCGCCATTAGTTCCAGCTATCACACTCTGGTCTGGAATACGTTCAAAGAAAGGGAAACGAAGTATCAGCTCCTTTAAATATTTCATTTGGTTAAAACCTTCGTCCTTCAATGCTTCCTGCCATGTTTCCTGGGCTCCATATGCTGGTGCATATCCTTCACGATAAAACTGCATAATAGAATTATTTCCATAAGTATGTCCGAAAGAACCGGCAAAAACCGACCAATATGCATAACGTCGTACATCATCTGCAGTCCAGCGACATTCTTTCGGATTGTGCAGTCCGTGCGGAATCCCTTCATAACTGGGCTCGGCATCCAGTACCGGCTTCAAGGGCTTTTTGGCAAGGCTTGCTTCCACATAGCGCCAGTTGTCTTCTGCTACATTACTATCGGCCAGATTATCTCCATCGCCTTTAGTTTGCCCGTAACGGCGATGTCCACTCTGGAACATATTAAAATCGAGCCAGTCGGCATCATTGAACCAGGTTGCAGACATGGTTCTACCAAATGGGTGGAAAGTCATCAAATGATTCTTATCGATGGAACGAATTGTACGTGCCAAGGTTTCCCAAACTTCTGTTTTCACATCGCCTCGCGTATCTCCTCCGATTATCCACACTATATTCGGATTGTCCTTATATCTTTCGGCAAGGAAGGTTCCGTATGCTTTCGCTTCTTCTACATCCATCTGCCCACTTCTTACCAGTCCTCCCCAGATACATACCATACCTATATATATACCTTTACTTTCAGCTGTACGGATGATATAATCCATATGGTCCCAATAACCATATACTCCTTTTTTATCAATATGGCTGAAATCGAATCCGTCCGTCATGGAATACTGTCCATAGACATTCATAGAGGGAACCCCATTTAATGTCTGCACCTGTACTACATTAAATCCGGCACGGCTACAGTTGTCCAAATAAAAAGCCACCTCCTCACGGTTCAATCGTTGTGGCATCAGCCATCCGGTATCTCCCAGCCAGAAAAACGGCTGTCCATTCTCATGTTTCAGGTAACGCCCTTCGGCAGACACCTCCAACTTGCCGTTTTTCCACGGCAACTGTGCATTCATAGTTGATGCTACGGCAAGACAAGATAATACAATTCCTGCCAGTTTTGTCAAATATTTCATTTTGCTGCAATTAAAAAATTATACATTTAAGATTAAAACAAATAATCCATGCAAATATACATGATGGTTTTCAATAATGTACCGTTACTTCCTGATTGGTATCTATCCAAAGACGATATTTTCCCTCAGCGACTTTCTGAAACTCTCCTACAGATGCCTTTGGTAGCTTCTTGGCTGCAACATACAGATAACCTTTACCTTTGTCGGCTTTCAGGCGAATCGTCTTGCGGTCCATATAAACGGTTATTTCTCCTCCCGGGACAGGAACACTGCCTTTCATCCATTTCAATCCGCCTAATGCGGGAGTCACTGCATATTCTTCATATCCAGGTTTTACCGGCTTCACTCCTAAATAATATTTTCCTAACAAATATATAGGACTGGCTCCCCATGCGTGGCAAAGACTCTTTCCATACGGACGTCCATACATGGCAAGATGTTCTGCTCCTTTCTCATCCGGATTATATTTTTCCCAAAATGATGTTGCTCCTTCTTTTAACATACCTCCCCAATAATCTAGCATTTCTTCCATAACTTGCTCTTGCTCGCCCAAGGCACAGAGAGCTTCCAGTTCGTAAAAACGCATATACGGAGTTGTAATTTTCAGGATGCTATCATTCAACAACACACTTTGCTTGATAAGTTGCTGTTTTTCTTCTGAAAGATAATCATAAAATACAGCAAACATATTGGCATAACGTGTCACACTAGTACTCTGGTTTCCTCCAATCCGATTGTGCACCAAAGCCTTCGCATCCTCACTCCAGAATGCAGGTTCCAGTTTCTTTCGTAAAGAAGAGGACAGTTTTTCATACCCCCAGGCATCTTGCATCTCACCGGCAAGGCGAGCACAGAGCACCATTGTTTCCAAACTCTTGCAGAAAAGAACTTGCTCGAATGCCAACTGTCCTTTTTTGTCGAGATAACCATCTGCCCAGTCAACAAATACCCAGTCACCTGTCATGCCCTGCACCATGCCATCACTGTCAGTCCGTCCCAATACATACTCCATAAGCGATTTCATCCGCGGATACAGTTGCTTGACAAACTTCTCATCTCCCGTATACATATAATAGTCGTACACACTCAGGAACCAGTAAAAAGTATAATCCATGATGGTGTTAATATGAGAAGTTACCGGATCCTTTCCTCTCAGTTGCCAGATGGTACGCTTTACAGTCTCCGAATCAAAGAACAGATAGTAGTTCATCAGATAACTTTGAATAGCATCTCCACTCCATACCCAGCGATCACGTTTGATACCATCAATGAAAAATTCCCGAGTGGTAAGATGCATCGTATAAGCACCTATCTCCCAAATTCTATTTAACAGATCATTGTCACACTGAAAACTTCCACGGTAGGTTTCAGGCATATATTCGTATTGCATCGAAACTTTTCCAACAGAAATCTGTTCATCGCATATCACATATACATAACGGAAAGCCTTACTGCTCTCCATCATATAACAATCATTTGTCAGAGGCTGAACAGTACGCAGCGCAAGATCGGTCACTTTTCCATCCCTGACAGACAAGATATCCATGGTTTCACAATGCTCAGTGTCCAAAGCTTCTTCTTTACTTTCACCATAATAAATCAATACCTTTCCTTCTCCTCGCATTTCTGAAAAATCAAGATATCCGAAAGTTTCCCGACCAAAATCATAAAGAATACCATTCTCTACAGAAGTTGAAGAAACAGCTAGCAAAGGTTTGCAAGGTAAACGAAACAAAGACGGACGGCTTGTTTTCGAATTAAAATTCCAGCTTCCAGCATCCATATAAACGGTAGCCGAAGTATCACTTGCTTTTCCACTTTCATCTATCCATTCTTTATCTTCGTAAGTAACCTTCCAACTTGCATCACTTTTTATCGTCCGCCCGTCGACATAAAGAGCCGGAGGAGTAAGCTGGTTCCATACCTTAATATTAATTTTGTGCTTTCCCGCTGGAATAGTCAGTTTATCAGGCATGCCAAACTGCAATTTGCCATCTAACTTAACATTGTACCGTCCTTCCACACTCAACTGTATCGTTTCAGCTTCAGGCAAATCGACTTCTTTACTGAATTCAACAACGACATAATGACTATCCGTTTTCCAGAAAGGAGGGAAAAAAGCTCCTCTTTCCGTACGACGGTTATTCATCTGGTTACCCAGCCAAATCTCATAATCCCCCGGATACCAAATCCAAGTCTGTGCTCCTAATGAAGCACACATACCAACCGAAGCCAGCAAGGTTACAAATTTATTTTTCATTTTGTGTGTTTTATTATTTAATTATTCTGTCAGAATTCTGTCACAACCGGACGACCTTCCATCCAGGCAATCATATTCAGAACCAGGAAATTCCAATTTTGAAATCCTCTATTCAGAACAGGCTCTCCATTATCGGGCAGATAATATTCATGCAACGCCCCGAAGCGCTCAAAGTCACGTCCCAGTAAAAGTATTGTTTTTTCAGCAACTTCTCGGGCTTCTTTTTCATATCCATATTGCAGCAGCCCTCTGAAAACAAGATAATTCACATTAATCCATATAGGTCCTGCCCATGAAGAGGGATTACCACTCGCTCGCACATTATACATTTTTTTCCAAGGGAGAAAGCGTACGGATACCTGCAGGAGCATTAAAAGAAGTTGTATCACAAAATGTATCTGTACCATTTGCCGAGCTTGTTCTGGCGTTGCAACTTGAGCCCACATTGCCATAAAACCACTCCATACACTAAATCGCTGGATCAAAGCAGTCGTATGTTCTGGGCTGTCCCACATGCAAATATAAATCTCCCGGGTACAATCCTTTGATATCAGGTTTTTCTACTGGAAGAAGATTTAAGTCTACACTATAATAAAAACGGTCTCGTTCATCCCAACAGTGCTTACGTATATTGGTTTTCAGTGTTTCAGCTTCTTTCTCAAAAAAGATTGAAATATCTGTCAAGTTCAGACAGTCGGCTAAATAAGCCATCGCTTGAAGTTCCTTATACATTAAACAATTCAGAAAGATAGAGCCAGAACTACCATGGGGACGATAAAAGGTACTCGGATCATTGTCTACTCCGATAGCCTCATCCGTTTCCCAATAAATCAATCCTGTTGCTTTATGCCTGTGAAAATTAAGATACTTAGCTACAAAAGCCTGTAAAGTATAAAAGTCCTCCCGCAACCACTCTGCATCTCCACCCATATTTTTTAACGATAAAAGCAGCATGCTGGGCAAGTGTCGGCTTATGCATATTGGTCTTCCACGGATTTCTTTTCTTCAACATTTCTTCACGACTTGGAGCATTCCGTTCTATCCAGATAGGAATCCAGCCATCCATTCCCCCGTAACTCAACGAATTCAATACACATCCCTGTTCATAAGCCAAAGCTTCCTTTTTATCAGCTTCAGTTCCTTTGTCTGATAAAATCTGACGCAAGGCCACATCACTGAGCCACGAGTCCCAATCCCATAACATATCCAAATACTGACTACTTCCCGGAGCCAGAAAAGGAAAATGTAAAGAACCTCCTGCCTGACGATACATGCCCTTCATCTCCTTATATATATGTTTCTTGCAAATCTCTCTGTATTTTTCAATATTCACAGCGTTTCGCTCCGGCAGCTGAGCCTGACATATACCTCCTATTACAATATTCAATACCAATAGCCATATTGTCTTTTTCATAGCAATAAAATTAGGTTTATAACTAAATTAAAATAAACAAAAGCAGATAATCTAAAAGAAAACTCCAATCAAACAAAATTTATTGAATCACAGAAGCAAAAATAATTATTCAAAACAATAAACAAAAGAAAACAAAATAATAAAAACATTTATTAACAACAAGTATCTACATTATAGACAATATATTTCTTTTGACAACTCAAATCATTTATCATATTCATAGCTTGTCAAGTATATCAAATAACTTAGTCTTAAAGTCAAAAAGAGCATTTTTTTCGTTTCACAAAATTCTACATTTGCATCAGATAAAATTCAAAACAACAAACCTGAATTGTAACTATGGTAAAATGCTTTTTTGCAGTCGATCTGGGAGCAACCAGCGGACGCACGATATTAGGATATTTTACTCCTCAAGGACTGATTACGGAAGAAATTAACCGTTTCCCCAATCACCTTATAGAAACAGGAGGACATTTTTACTGGGATATTTATGAACTTTACCGGAATATTGTAGAAGGTCTGAAAATTGCCGGAAATAAAAAAGATACAGAAATTATTTCTATCGGTATCGATACGTGGGGAGTAGACTTTGTATGTATTGGAAAAGATGGTGGTATATTGCGACAACCATATGCATACCGTGACCCTCAGACAGAGGGAGCTCCCGAAAAATATTTTAAACGAGTACCACGTAATGAAGTTTATGAACTGACAGGCATCCAAGTTATGAACTTCAACTCTTTATTTCAGCTTGATACCTTACGAAGAAACAATGACAGTGCACTGGCACATGCCGACAAAATATTATTCATGCCAGATGCACTCAGCTACATGCTAACCGGAGAAATGGTTACTGAATATACGATAGCCTCAACCGCGCAACTCGTTAATGCACATACCCGGAAACTTGACTCGCAAATACTCAAAAGCATCGGATTAAATGAGAAGCACTTCGGACGCTTTGTCTATCCTGGAGAAATTATTGGAAGCCTAACTCCTGAGTTACAACAACTCACAGGACTTAGTGCTATTCCTGTAGTAGCAGTTGCAGGCCACGACACAGCTTCTGCCGTTGCTGCTGTACCGGCAGCAAACAAGAATTTTGCTTATTTAAGCAGCGGTACTTGGTCGTTGATGGGAGTAGAAACTCAAGCTCCAGTTATCAATGCCGAAACAGAAGCCTTGAATTTTACCAATGAAGGAGGAGTAGAAGGAACTATCCGCCTATTGAAAAATATTTGTGGCATGTGGCTGCTGGAGCGGTGCCGCATAAACTGGGGAGATACTTCATACCCCGACCTGATTGCTGAAGCTGAAGCAAGTGAACCATTCCGAAACTTAATTTGTCCGGACGATAAAGTCTTTGACAATCCGACAAACATGGAAGAAACCATAAAAAAATATTGCAAAGACCATAATCAACCAGCCATTGAAACACGCGGACAACTGGTTCGCTGTATATTCGAAAGCCTTGCATTACGTTACCGGCAAGTATTGGAAAACCTGCAACGACTCTCTCCTAATCCGATAGAAGTTCTCCACGTTATCGGAGGAGGAAGCCGTAACGATCTTCTGAACCAATGGACAGCCAATGCCATCGGTATACCAGTTATAGCCGGTCCTTCAGAAGCAACAGCAATAGGAAACATCATGATACAAGCTGTAGCAGCAGGTCAAGCAGCAGATATTGCTTCTATGCGTCAACTTTTAAGTCACGCTATACATTTAAAAACCTTCTATCCCGAACACAAAGAGACATGGGATGTAGCCTATCTCCAATTCAAGACAATTACTCAATAATAATCAATAACTTAAACACATAATATCATGAAAGAAGAATTAATAACAAAAGCGTATGAAATAGCAAAAGAACGGTATGCAGCTGTAGGAGTTGATGTAGACAAAGCAATGGATACATTGCAAAATATATCCCTGTCACTAACACTGCTGGCAGGCAGATGATGTTGCCGGATTCGAATCAAACGGTTCACTGACTGGTGGTATTCAAGCAACAGGTAATTATCCGGGCAAGGCACGCAACATTGACGAAGTGCGTCAGGATGTTTTAAAAGCAGCATCTTATTTACCAGGTACACACCGCTTGAACCTGCATGAAATATACGGAGACTTTCAAGGAAAATTTGTCGACCGCGATCAGGTAGATGCTTC
>ENA-OQHF01001140-OQHF01001140.1-human-gut-metagenome-genome-assembly--contig:-NODE-1140-length-14959-cov-2.940332_pt1 | contig 14959 bp, 12 predicted proteins | sample MGYA00242559_ERZ504709 | MGnify/ENA primary metagenome ERZ504709 (study PRJEB26092, sample SAMD00036203) | human gut metagenome | host: Homo sapiens | study: EMG produced TPA metagenomics assembly of... | reverse complement strand
TTTGGTGCCGGTGGCTTTGGGCGAATGGTCGCAGAGCAGGCAATGCTTCAATACGATTGCGCCTTTGTAGATGATGGGCAGCCTGCTGGCATTGAAATTTGTGGCATTCCGGCGGTTGGCGGTCTTGCTGATCTGCCGGAGCTGCGGAAGGAGTACGACTTGCTGGTGGTGGGCATCGGCAGCAACCAGTTTCGAGCACATGTATATGAGAAGGCAAAAGCCCTTGGCTATGCGTTCCCCAACATCATTGCTCCCAGTGCCTACATCAGTCCATACGCCAAGTTGGGATGCGGCTGTGTGGTGCTGCAAAACGCTTGTGTTCAGAATGGTGCATCTGTGGGAAACGGTGTTCTGCTGAATGCCGGAACGGAAATCCACTGTGATGCAGCTGTAGGGGACTACGCCCTGATTTACACCAACAGCGTTGTTCGCACCGGCGCAACGGTGGGAAATTTTGCCCGCATCGGCAGCAACTGCACCATCTGCAATCATGCAACTGTGCCGGATGGCACAGATATTCCGGACGGCTCCGCAGTACATTCAGAGGTGAAACAATGAACATTCTAGTCACAGGTGCCAAGGGCATGGTGGGAACCGCCCTGTGCACAACCTGAAAAACTCCGGGATGGGAAAAACAAGACCCGCCCGGCACTGGACATTAAAGAAATCTACAAGTATGATCTGGATTCCACCCCGGAGGAGCTGGACGAGTACTGCCAGAAGGCGGACTTTGTGTTCAATCTGGCAGGCGTGAATCGCCCGGAGAACCCGGAAGACTTCATGAAGGGAAACTTCGGCTTTGCATCTGATTTGCTGAACTGCCTGAAAAAGCACAACAACAAGGCAACCATCATGCTGTCTTCTTCCATTCAAGCCACGCTGGCTGGTCGCTTCGGCAACAGCGAGTACGGACGCAGCAAGAAGGCTGGCGAGGAGCTGTTCTTCCAGTATGCTCAGGAGACTGGGGCTAAGGTTGCGGTTTACCGTTTCGTGAACCTGATGGGCCACAGCCGCCCCAAGTACAACAGTGCCGTCAGCACCTTCTGCTGGGCGGTTGCTAATGACGAGCCCTTCACCGTCAACGACCGTAGCACCGAGTTGGAACTGCTGTACATCGATGACCTGGTAGAAGGGATGTTTGACCTGCTGGAAGGCAAGGAGCAGCACTGTGAATTTGACGGTGTAGAGACTGTTCTGAAAGCAGACGGTCGCTACTGCTGTGTTCCCGTGACCCACAAGGTCACGCTGGGAGAAATCGTTGACTTGCTGCAGGAGTTCAAGGCACAGCCGACTACGCTCATGATGCCGAAAATGCCGGACGGCTCCTTTGCAAAGAAACTGTATTCTCTGTACCTGACCTATCTGCCGACGGACAGGTTTAAGTATGCCTTGAAGATGAACGTGGATAACCGGGGTTCTTTCACTGAGCTTGTACACACTGCCGATTGCGGTCAGGTGAGCATCAACATCAGTCGCCCGGGCATCACCAAGGGGCAGCACTGGCACAACTCCAAGTGGGAACTGTTCATTGTGGTGGCTGGTCACGGCCTGATCCAAGAACGGAACATCAATACTGGAGAAACGGTGGAGTTTGAGGTTTCCGGGGATAAGATCGAGGCTGTCCACATGATTCCCGGCTGGACTCACAATATCATCAATCTGTCGGAAACAGAGAATCTGGTGACGGTGATGACCTGCAACGAGATCTTCAACCCGAACCACCCGGACACCTTCTTCGAGCCGGTGTAAGAGAAGATACTGGTTGACGTTAGGAGAATTTTATGGAACACAATTTTAAATGGAAAAATGATGGGCGCACCAAGGTCATGATCGGTTGCGGTACCCGTCCGGAGATTATCCGACTGGCTGCGGTTATCAAGCGTTGCCGGGAATACTTTGACTGCTGCGTGGTCTACTACAATCAGAACTGGGACAGAAACCTTTCCACCGTGTTCTGGGAGGATTTCGAACTGAAGAACACCTTCGGGGAATATGGCCCGGACATTCTTGTGCCGGTGGTTGGTGAGAATCTGGGTGTGACCTGCGGTAACATTCTGGGACGCAGCTATGAGCTTCTGTCTGAGCTGCAGCCGGAGGGCTATCTGGTGCTGGGCGATACCAACTCCTGCCTGTCTGCCATCTCTGCGAAGCGGCTACACATTCCTTTGTTTCACATGGAGGCCGGCAACCGCTGCAAGGATGAGTGCCTGCCCGAGGAGACCAACCGCCGCATCGTGGATGTGATTTCTGACGTGAACCTGTGCTATTCCGAGTTTGCCCGGAAGTATCTGGCAGATACCGGTTTGCCCAAGGAGCGCACTTACCAGACTGGTTCTCCCATGGCAGAGGTGCTGCACATGAATCTGGAGAAGATCCAGAAAAGCGATGTGTTAGAGCGTCTGGGACTGGAGAAGGACAAGTACATTCTGCTGTCTGCCCACCGTGAGGAGAACATCGACTCTGAAAAGAACTTCCTGAGCCTGTTCACCGCTATCAACGCACTGGCAGAAAAGTACGATATGCCCATTCTCTACTCCTGCCATCCTCGCAGCAAGCACCGTCTGGAAAAGAGCGGCTTCCAGCTGGACCCTCGTGTCCGGGTCAATGAACCGTTGGGCTTCAACGACTACAACAAGCTGCAAATGAACGCTCTGGCGATCGTCTCCGACTCCGGCACTCTGCCAGAGGAGAGCAGCTTCTATCTGTCCATCGGGCATCCCATTGCAGCCGTGTGCATCCGCACCAGTACGGAACGCCCTGAGGCGCTGGAAGCCGGCGACTTCATTCTGGCTGGTATTACCACCCGGGAGCTGCTCAATGCCACCGATATGGCGATCGAGATGAAGCAGAAGGGTGTTCTGGGCAAACCCTGCCCCGACTATGTGGACGAGACCGTGTCCATGAAGGTAGTTCGCATCATTCAGGGCTATGTGAATGTGGTCAATAAGATGGTGTGGAGAAAATACTGATTATCTACACAACGGCCATGCATCAGCATGGCTGTGCTGCTCAAATATGCTACCTCTCCGTGGTGAGCAGCAGGCAACGGATATCCATCCGGCTAAAGCATATATTCGTCAATTCACTCTTTGGATGAGGAAAAAACTATAATGGGAAAGTATTTTGGAACTGATGGCTTCCGTGGTGAGGCAGGAATCACTCTGACTGCCGACCACGCTTATAAGGTTGGCCGTTTTCTGGGCTGGTATTACAACGCCCTGCGCGAGCGCAATGGCAACAACGAGCCTGCTCGTATTGTAATCGGCAAGGACACCCGCCGTAGTTCCTATATGTTCGAATATAGTCTGGTGGCGGGTCTGACCGCTTCCGGCGCAGACGCCTATCTGCTGCACGTCACTACTACGCCCAGTGTGGCCTACATCGCCCGCGTGGACGACTTCGACTGTGGCATCATGATTTCTGCCAGCCATAATCCCTACTACGACAACGGTATCAAGCTGATCGACTGCTATGGCGAGAAAATGCCCGAGGAGATCCTGTTGCTGGTAGAGGACTACATCGACGGAAAGCTCCATGTGTTCGACAAGGACTGGCCGGAGCTGCCCTTTGCTCACCGTGAGCACATTGGCTGCACTGTGGACTATGTTTCTGGTCGTAACCGCTACATGGGCTATCTGATCAGCCTCGGTATCTACTCCTTTAAGGGTGTCAAGGTCGGTCTGGACTGTGCCAACGGCTCCAGCTGGAACATTGCCAAGTCTGTGTTTGATGCTCTGGGAGCAGATACCTACGTCATCAACAACAAGCCGAACGGTCTGAACATTAACAATAATGCTGGCTCTACGCATATTGAGGGTCTGCAAAAGTTCGTGGTAGAGAAGGGGCTGGACATCGGTTTTGCCTATGATGGCGATGCTGATCGTTGCCTGTGTGTGGATGAAAAGGGCAATGTCATCACTGGCGACCATATTCTGTACATCTACGGCTGCTACATGAAGGAGCGTGGCAAGCTGCTGACCAATACCGTCGTTACCACGGTCATGTCCAACTTTGGTCTGTACAAGGCCTTTGATGAGAAGGGCATCGGCTACGCCAAGACTGCAGTGGGTGACAAGTACGTCTATGAGTACATGGCAAAAAATGGCTGCCGTATCGGCGGTGAGCAGAGTGGTCATATTATTTTCAGCAAGTATGCCAGTACCGGTGACGGCATCCTGACCAGCCTGAAGATGATGGAGGTTATGCTGGCCAAAAAGCTGCCCATGAGCAAGCTGGCTGAGCCGCTGAAGATCTACCCGCAGGTGCTGGAGAACGTTCGTGTGACTGACAAGAAGGCCGCACAGGATGACGAAGCAGTGCAGGCAGCAGTCAAGGCCGTAGCCGAGGCACTAGGCGACACTGGCCGTATCCTTGTCCGTGAGTCCGGCACTGAACCGGTCGTGCGTGTGATGGTGGAAGCACCTGACCACGACACCTGCCAGAAGTATGTAGATGAAGTTGTGGAGACCATCAAGAGCCGGGGTTACGGAGTTTGTGAGAACTGCTGAGCCAGATCCACTACGCCACATCTGCAAACCTGTCGCCCTCGGAGCTTGTGCTTCTGGTACTACTGGGTACGATTGCGTGGCACAACCGCAAAGATAAGCAATGGCTCCCAGTTGTGTACTGTGTCTTTCTGATCCTCTATATCACGCTGCTACGCCGTGCGCCGGGATATAACGAGAGCATTCGACTCAGGCTTAAGCTATGGCCGAATGCGGGTGTATGGGCAGGCAACTTGCTCAATTTGATTCTCTATGTGCCGTATGGGGTAACAAGCTGGCAGTGGAAGCGGGAAGGCAAGAAGATCGTCGTTGCCGGGTTTGCCTTATCTGTGTTCTGCGAAGTGCTCCAGTACTTGACTGGGCGTGGAATGGCAGATGTCAACGACGTGTTGTTCAACACGTTGGGGGCGGCTGTGGGAGTATGGTTGGCCAGGAGAATAGCTTAGTAGTCACTGTCGTCGTTATCCTCCTCATCTTCATCGTCCTCTGGTTCTATGCCATTCCATCCGATGAATTCTTCTGTGGAGGACGGACGGGATAGTCCATTTCGCCCTCGTCCTCGTCGATGATAGAATTGTTGATGTCGGATTTGTAGAAATCTGTGTTCATTTTAAGTCACCTCTATGGATAAGCATAAAGGCGAAATTGGAACATTATGATGTATATATGCTTGATATCGTAAGTTGACCTTGAAAACAATGGACTGAAAGTATAATATTGAGCTGTGAGGACCTGTGTCTCACAGCTTTGCCGCTCGAAACTTTGCACACCTCTACGCGGTGAGCGGCAGGCAACACAAATGATTGTGGCTAAGAATGCAAAGTTTTTAGCAATTCAAAATATTTAGGCAGGTGAATTCGACTATGGCAGAATACAGAATGACCTATTTGGATGCAAAAAAATTTATTGATGATTGTGCCGATAAATCTAGCACGCCTGAACTTATTAAATCACATTCACCGGAAATACTTGCGGCTTTAACGGCGAAAACAAGTGTGGATTGCGGGATGAATGAGAAATCTCTAGATAAAACAGTAACACTGTGGAAAAACCAAATAGGAAATCCCAGCGAATTATTACTTGGAACAAAGTATTTTTCAATTAAGAGTAGTATGATAGAACTGGTTGAAGGAATGGCTGGATCGGGAATACTGGACTTAATTATTTCGAATTGCGTAGCAGGTGTCCCGTTTAGTTTTCAGGGGATTACGGTGGGGGCAATTGCTAATTTGGTAATCACCTTAGAACATATTTTCAAGGCAGCCAGTGATTTGGAAGATCATGATTTTTGTGTCTACATGCAAGCAACAACACACTTTAGAGAATATAGAGAATTTACGCATGATGATTTGGTTCATTGGTTCCCTGATGAACCGGACAACATCTGTAATATGCACAATTCAACATGGGATTGCGAGTACTACATAAATGATGATAAGTGTGATATGCTGAAAAACGGCCACCTTGATTGTGCTTTGGCATCTTTGAAAGGAAAAGGAATCCTGTCTTTAAAACGAAAAAATGGTAAGGATTACTATTCATTTGTGTGGTAAATATGGTGTAAATATGAATGACGAAAAAGAAAAGTACACAGCAGATGATTATAGGGAAACTTCGTTTTTAGTTATTGACGATGAAGATTCCTCGAAGGTGATTCACGATTTTTGTGATGCTGTATTCGCCCAACAGTTGCCAAGTGAAAATGATAAGAATGAAGATGTTAAAGAGCAACATGATGCGGAAGAGCTCATTCTTTCTGGAAAAGAATTTCTGGCACATTTTATAATTGATTTACCAAAACCAATTACAATTGTCCAGGAAGTCTACCATATAGATCGGAGCTTTAGAGATACATACTATATGTATTTCTCAAATCAACATTTTCAAGTTGAACGGTATTCGCAACGCTTATCATTCTTTTTTGGATCATACGGCAGAAAGAAATTCTTGGGTAATAGTAGTAAAATACAGACAGAACTGGAGAATAATTTCATTGGATGTTGTGTCATAAATCCTCTGGTAGCAGGCGGTTTGGGAAGAACACTGATAAATCCAAAGTATGTCCTTCCAAAGAAAGAACTGCCGGTGTATATGAGACTGTCTGATTTCTGTGTTCATATTTATGGAAGAACATTGAAGGTAAGAGCATTTCCGTACAGAATGCAAGATCAGGAAACTATGCGTTGTGCGGAAGTGACTCTTATGAATATATTGGAATATTATTCGAATGGCTACAACGACTATAAGAGTGCTCTTCCCAGCGAAATTATTGAAAAAGAAAGAGAGTGTGCTTATGAGCGTGTGCTTCCGTCAAGAGGAATTACATACACGGTCTTGACAAAGGTTCTTTCTGAATTTGGATTTTCTCCAAGGCTATATCATATTTCTGCTATTGATGACTTTGAGTACTCATCGATACGGCGAGAAAACGAATTGAGAAGATGGTTGCACTATTACATTGAATCTGGCATTCCTGTGGCAATAGGACTTGGTTCAGTGGAGGGAAATGAATCGGGCCATTCTATGGTTTGTATTGGACATGGAAAAGCAAAAGATACATTGAAGAATCAGGCGTACAGAAACAGATGGATCTCGTGGGAAAATCGAAATCAAGCCCATCCTATTATCAATTCAGCGGATTTTTATGAGGATTACGTTGTGGTAGACGATAACCAGCCAGTTTATCAGGTTAGAAGCTTTGACAATCTTTCCCTCTATCCCAATATGAGAGTTGAGAATTTAGCTGTTCCACTGTATAAACGTATGTTTTTAGATGCACCGGATGCGACATCAACTATTAGATCACTGTTAAACGATGAGAGATTAGGTCTGAATGTGTGGGCAAAGGATTGTCTTCATGAAGGTGAAAGTGTTGTAGTCAGAATGTTTATGGCTTCTTCACGCAGTTATAAAGCTTTTAGGGCGAAAACACTGTCAGGTGTGCTTGTAAAAGAACTTTATACACTTATCCCTATGCCACGATTTATTTGGGTCTGTGAATTATATAGGATTGGCGATTATGACAACTTAATGGCTTTTGGGGAAATCGTTATAGATGCAACATCTGCGCCTAATCGTAGTCATCAAAGCCTTATTTTAATGCATTATCCAAAATTGATTGCATATCGCGAACCGGACCAGAATGAAGCTGGATTTAGTAAAATGGCAGAATTGCAAAGTGATCAATTGATTCCAGGATATAGACGAAATCTGGACGAGATCACTTTGGAATGATGCGTATTTATGTCGAAGCGAACTATAATGGCGTTTGAAATGATAATTTGCACTCCTACGAAAAAAAGATTGACGTGACCCGGAGAATGTGCTATAATAATATAGCGTTTATTTGAAGCGTCGGAGATTTTTGATCGTTAGAACGACGAGGTGATTTCATGAAGACTAGTAGTATGATTGAGCGAGAAATGAGACGCAGCGGCGGGCGGGTTAAGATTATCTCGGTTCCTGCTAGTATGCGACCGACTAAGGCATCATTGAAAAAACTTGACAGAGAAATTTCGGCGCAGGTGCGTGCAAATGAAGCGATGAGTACGAGAAGCATTTTGTACTCGTCTCAGTCTTCTTTGAAGTGACAGGTGCGGGGATTGGAGTGCTAGTAGCATAAATGATGGTGATATGGCATTTTGCTGTTGCGCTATCAGCACCTCGATCGTTTTTTTGGTGCTGATTAGTGGCATGAATGCAGACGAGATTCTCGCCAAGTTGAAGTTAGCATAGTAGCCGTGTGAACTCCAGAAGTTCACACGGTCATTTTTAGAGGTATCTATATAGTTAGTGATGGAAATAAAAGGAAGAGATATCCTGTGGCTAAGACACGCAAGCCCGGCGGTGGGCGGAAGCCATCAAAACCAGAGTACAGTGCAGCCAAGAACCTGGCACAGCAGATGAAAGCGGCTGCTGAGCTTTATACGGACAAAATGAGCCTGCAAGCCATCGCAGACGCTTTGTCCCTCAACCCTATCAAGGTTCGGAAGCTGCTCATCACAGCCGGGGTCTACGAGTCGGACACGGCAAAGCTCGTCCAGCAGACGTTCGGTTCTTTTAGAAGCACGCAAAGTTATTCTGCTGCTGTCACCTCCACCATGGCTGCCTTGCAGTTATCCCGTCCCTCTGTGACCTCTTATCTGCCGTATGAGAAAGGCGTGTACTTCCCAGAGGAAGCTGAAGCAGCGAATATCAGTGCCGGGGCAGAGCGGCAGCGTCACTATCGAGCTGTGGTTGCATTGAAGAAGGATCCCTGCGAAGAAAACCTCTGGAAGTGTGTGGTGGCTTTTCGGGGATACAAGTTCAAGACGATGTCCGGCTTGCCCTTTACATATACGCTGAAGAAGGGCAGGGGAGATGAGTTTACCAAGGAGCTTTGGATCGACCGCAGAGAGGACAGCAAGAGCCTTGCTTGGAGTTCTGTGCTGCTGGCGTATCACAATATCGGTAAAATCGGAGAGGTAGTGGTCAGACCCAAGGTTCTGGGAGACGATCCGGGAGTGTCGTACATTTATGGGATGTTCTACCGATTTGGCTTGATTGACGTGCCAGGCAAGGTCAGAGAACAGATGTCGAAGTGATAAGGGAGTGAGAGTATAGTTTGTGATAGAAATAAAACTGCCCTCCGTGGATACCACAGAAGGCAGTCAGTTGGCTTATTCCCAGTCTTCATCCCTAGCCCACAGAAGATTCTGCACTTCTTTTTCGGTAGCTGGGCGGATGGCAGGTCTGTTCTGATAGTCCGTTTGCCGCAGTCTGGGCAACGGTCGGGCAGCGATTCCGCCTCAAAGCAGTAATGGCAGACATCGCAAAATAGTAGTTCACAGTGGGGTACTTTTAGCTGGTCTTTAGTTCAAATTGCTTGCGCTACACCAAATCTCGAGATTTGAATCCCACAATGAGGTAGTGTTTCAGGCATAGTAGTGGCAGGGATCATGGTTCCAACTGGTCGTCAAGAGAAGTCGGCTATGAGAAAAATGTTTATACGGATGACTTGTTTGTTGGCTTGTGATATACTGAAACGAGTAAAAACGACGACGGGTGCTTTATAAATTTAAGGAAAAATTTGACAACATCGAAGGATGGTTTATCTATGCAAATTGAAAATGAAATAGAGCATGCAGCCAGTAAAAATTATATCCTCTAATTACCAAATAGGACTTGCACAAGAGGATCTGGACGATGCTGTGAATCGAGCGAAAGAAGCATTGAAAACTGGTGAGTTGGATTTCTCAAGGGTAGAATCATTAGTTCTTACGCAGGATGGACATACTCGCCACGTCTATCGGTATTCTGATATGTTGGCACCGGAGAATGTAATTTGCCAATGCCTGAAACAGCTTCTGGATAAAGTGTTTAGTGTTCGCTATCCGAATCGTAATAAAATGGTTAAGACACTGTTTAATACACTTCCAGCGGTTGTCCAAATGTCTGCATTTACGATCGTGAAGTTTGATTTTAAAAACTATTTCAACTCACTCTCGGCAACTTATGTCTACGAGAAATTTCTGAAGAATCGTTTGTCTTTCCGGAAAGATGCAGATTTGATGAAAAAATTCGTGGAAGAAACACAGTACACATACGCAGGACTGAGTACTTCAAATGCGATGGCAGAAATAGCGGCTTCTGCATTTGATTGTGCGGTTCGCCAGAGATTTTCTCAATCAGGGCTGATCTATTATGAGCGATATATCGACGATAGCATATTGATTCTAAATCGAAATTGGGAAAGCCCAAAATTCAATCGATATTGGAACAAGTGCTGCAGGAAATATTCCATGATGCGCAGATCAAATATGGAAAGCCGTGTAAAACTTCTTTTAATATGAAAAAGTTTTGACTGTGTCTCTGAAAAAAATCTATCGCAAAAGCATATAAAAATAAATTACCTGGGGTACGAATTTGATTTTTCCATACAAGATCTGGAAAAGCGTAAAGTTGAATTGACGTATGGGATTACAGAGGAAAAGCAGAAAAAAATTATTGTCGTCGAGTAGGGAAACTGATCAAGTTATATAATGATCCAGCTAGTCCGGATTATCGTGACGTGGAATTGCTCCGACAGAGACTTAGAGCTTTTACTCTCGTGTAGTGTATGTGTCAAAATATTCAAGTGGAAATGTCTGGAAAGTGAAGGGCTTTATTTCAAATTATTCAGAACTTCGCTATTTCGAGGATAACAAGACACTTGAAAAAAATACGGTGGATTTTTTGAAGAATATGGTTATAAGGGAGTTTCAGAGTCAAAGAACTCCCATTCCGTATTTTTTGACAATGTATACTACAAGTGATCGTGAAAAAAGAAATGCGGCTAGCGGATATGATTTGTATAAGAATATGAAAAGCAATCGGACGCTTCTATTTGTGGAGGGAATAGGTTATGATTATGATGCTCTTCAAAAGCTCTGTCAAAAAGTACATATTCGACCGGTTGATTCAAATGGTATTCGGAAATCCTATAATGAGCTGGCAAAGGAATATCTTATCAGAATGAAAGTAGGCTTTTAGAAAAACAAAACGGCAAGGTTTCCCTTACCGTCTCGGAACATTTGCCGTAGCTATGTTCTAAACACGATATTGGCTAAAGCCGTTTACCGTGCCGATGATGTGTGTGTCTACACGTATGTAAACACTGCAAAACATGTGTTTGCCCATTAAGCATATACTATTAGGGAGGAAAAGTCAATGGGGTGGAAGGGATTAGAAAGAAATAAGCTGGATTTCATCCTTACAGATTTGTTGCCGGTGAGGTTTCGGAGTTATTTCTTTTACAAACTTTTATGATTTTTGACAGAAGGTTCTCAGCAGAAAGTAATTAACAGCTTACTGAAGGAATTCTATAGAATGAAGGCCGCTGGAGGATTGTTATTTGAGAACGGTTGGGGAACAAGACCGCTAAAATATAGGATTCTTAAGGGCACTACTTCAACAAGGGAAATGAGCATTATTCAGCCATGCTCAGCATTGAATTTGTTTTCTTTATTGACTGTTATCAAAAAGAAATCTTAGACTATTTTGAACAGCACCATGAGTTTTCTATCCGATACCATCAAAAAAATACAGACCTGGTATACCAATCTCGTTCAAAAAAAGAAACACTCTACTTTCAAGATAGTGCCTGTTTTACAGATCGTTCGATAATTCAGCAAAGTGGAAACTTCTTTAAGATTGGCCCGTATAAATCAATTAATAGCTTTACGGGTTCGCATATTTGGCGAATAAACAATTTTAAATTTCCTGTATATGCGAAAGTGGACTATAAGGCTTGCTTTGATAGTATTTATACCCATGCTTTTGCATGGTGCATAGAGCAGAATACAGTTGACGCCAAAAACGCCAAAAACTCTAATTTGTTCGTGGAAATCGATCGGATTATGCAAAATATTAATGGCCGGTTTTCGAATGGGATTGTGGTGGGGCCTGAGTTCTCTCGAATGATGGCGGAAATACTGTTGCAATGGATTGATTGCGAGGTTGAAAGGTCGTTAGAAATTCAAGATATTATTTGCGGATCGGATTATAAAATATATCGATATGTTGATGATGTTTTCGTTTTTGCAGCAAACGACGTAGTTATCGAGCATATTGTTGAGCAGTATCGTTTGCATGCGGGGCGATATTTGCTAAGATTAAATGATTTGAAATTTAAAAAAGAAGCTACACCCTGTTTGCCGAAAGACTGGCTAGAAAGTACGAGGTTGATGGCGGACGCTATTGGCGATTTTTTCTATCAAGGAAAACGAAAGGACTTCTATGATCTTCCAGATGAGAAACAGATTTTGGTGAAAGACAATTTTATTCCTATTGACAGAATTAAGATGAAATAGCCGTTTTAATGAAGAAGCATTCAGAAGATAGACACACAATTGTTTCGTTCTTGCTCTCAACAATGCTAAACAATATCGGAAAGAAAAAGAATGGATATAAACTCTTTCACCCAAATCATTGTGGAAAGGCCATGCTTCTAATCGATCTAACCATGTATATCTACGCATATTGTCCCTCGTTTGAATCGACGCGAAAAGTGATATCAATTCTATCATATATCAATGATGAGCTTGATTTTAAAACCAATGAAATCGTCAGGGAAAAACTGAGAAGATGTCTGTGGAGGATATGCATTTATTTTGAAAAGGGTAACCTCTTTGATCTCTGCGATTGGTTTCCAGTGCTTTTGGAGTATGGCTTGACGTTGCCAACTAGGGTAGAGGAAAATATCATCGAGAAAATTCGAAAATTAGACAATCCAATATTGTGGGGAGTTATATTGTGTTATTCAAGATATTACGAAAATTTCTTTAAAAAATTTACTTGAAGAGGTGGAATTGGTGATTTGACGATAAAATTGACAGGATTTCAAAAAAGGAGGCAATGATGTATGAGGAATTTTGGTATGTTCTTATTTTTCATAACTGCCCTTTTTTATCAAAATCATTAAAGAAAAAAATCACCCAATTTGTGGAAGATATAACGCCGAGAGCACCAAAATTACCAAATACAATGAGTCCTTCCGATAAGGTGAAAAAACTCTTATGCGATTTTCTCCAACGTTCAAACCAGGAAATAAACCTGAGAAGAGCTTTTTTAACTGGGAAGAGTGCGAGCTTTTGATAACCGAATTACTTACAGAACTTATCAACGAACTGTTTTTAAAAATTACAAGAAATACCAAACGGGAATTATAACTAGCCTGGCTAAAAAACACAGGAAGGCGTATACGTTCGGAAAATTTCCTGGTGTGAATTTTCTGGAGTGGAAATATAACAATAGGCGTATTGAAACATTGGTCGCTGCGGAGCTGCAACTCCCGGCGACTTTCTATTTTGTAGACTTTATCACAAGATGGATGGTGCTCAACATTAGATTGACTGTTTGGCTTGTTCCAGTCTTGTGGGCAACGATGCTTCTGCTATGCAGATTCCAGAGCATGAACGGATAAGGGGACACCTTTTTGGTGAGGATATAGGAAATATCTTCTGTGTTCTGTGTCGAACAAATATCTCCCCTTCTCCCACCGCCCCCTTCAAAAACACGTCCGGTGAAATTTCAATCAGAAAGCCGCCGGGAAAGCGCCGGAAGGGACACGAACAACCTGCTGCACAGCGGTCTGGTATCTGCTCACCTCCATAAAATCCACCCCGATATCACCCCTCAAAGCCGCAAGGTCACGGACTGAGGAGAGTACCTGGGCAGGGCAGACGCCCCGGCGGAGGCCCATGGGCCCCAGGCTCTCCGAAGACTAGCGAATGAGAATATATGTTATCGCTCGCATAGATATACCGGCGAAAAAAGAAACGGGGAAAACTTGAAAACAACGCTAAAACGTGGTATAATAGTGGTACGAACAAGCCGGGTTTAGTACGACAACTGTGCGCTGTGGTACTGTAACTGTTGTTTCAAAATTAGGAACGACTACAAAAAGTGTGCGAAAAACTAGCGTAGCTACGACGACACCTACCAGGTCCAGGTCGTGTCTTGGTACGACAACGAGAACTCCTACACCTCTCAGATGGTCCGTACCATCAAGTACTTCGCTGAGAACTGCTGATCGTAGCTTCTCACTGGAAAGTGCCTGAGGTGAACGTACCGGGCTGTGCCGGTTCTGGCATGGCCATGCGAATGCGTTGACTTGCACCCTTTTCTCTGCATTCCGTGGAGAAAAGGGTGCTTTTGTTTGTCCGGGTGTATTTTGATCGGGACGTATACAGCAGGGGAAGCGTCTGTTCCTGCCAGTAAAAATGGTACGGCAGGAGAGAGATGACGCCCGCAAAAACAGGGATGCATCGTGGTTTGTGCCCGGTTCGGTCAAAATAGACACATTTTGGAACAACCACAGGAAATGTTTGTTAAACAATTATCTATCCTGCATCCTTGCATTGTGCACAGTTTTTGTTTATAATAGTAACAGGCGGGGCAGGAATGCCCCCTGAAAAGCGAGCGAAACTCTAGTTCAGAAATCAAAGTTTGAGAGGAGTTTATTACCATGGGTTTAGGTAAGAAGACGATCGACGATCAGAACTACTGCGGCAAGAAGGTGCTTGTCCGCTGCGATTTCAACGTCCCGATGAAGGACGGTGTCATCACCAACGAGAACCGCATCAATGCGGCTCTGCCCACCATCCAGAAGCTGGTCAACGATGGCGCGAAGGTCATCCTGTGCAGCCACCTGGGCAAGCCCAAGAACGGCCCCGAGGCTAAGTTCAGCCTGGCTCCCGTTGCTGTGGCTCTGAGCGCAAAGCTGGGCAAGACCGTTGTGTTTGCTGACGATGACAACGTTGTGGGCGAGAACGCAAAGGCTGCTGTGGCTGCCATGAACAACGGCGACGTCGTTCTGCTGCAGAACACCCGTTTCCGCAAGGAAGAGACCAAGAACATGCCCGAGTTCAGCCAGGAGCTGGCTTCTCTGGCTGATGCATACGTTGACGATGCATTCGGCAGCTGCCACCGTGCAC
>ENA-OQHF01001139-OQHF01001139.1-human-gut-metagenome-genome-assembly--contig:-NODE-1139-length-14964-cov-2.807104_pt1 | contig 14964 bp, 13 predicted proteins | sample MGYA00242559_ERZ504709 | MGnify/ENA primary metagenome ERZ504709 (study PRJEB26092, sample SAMD00036203) | human gut metagenome | host: Homo sapiens | study: EMG produced TPA metagenomics assembly of... | reverse complement strand
GGCAGCTACAACACCCTGCTGGAAGAGCTGGAAAGCTATCTTTCCAGTGGGCAGGAAGCAAAGGCTTCCCAGCTGTACTACAACAAGGTCTCGGTCTGCGGCGGGTATCTGAGCCAGTACACCATGCAGCTGCTGAAAGCCTCGATCCTGGATGCCCAGACTACTTACACCGAAAATCTCGGAGCTGGGCGAGCGGATCGCCCTGATGCAGATCGTGGTGGTGGCACTGTGCGTGGCGCTGGGCTGTGCCTCCGGTCTGATGGTCATGCAGCTGCTGACTCCGGTGTCTCAGATGATCGAGGCCTCCCGCGCTATCAGCCGCAGCCAGTTCGATACCCCCGGACATCCCGCTGCCCAAGCAGCCGGAGATCGGCCAGCTGGCAGAGTCCTTTAACCGCATGAAGCACTCCATGGCGCAGCAGGTGAGCACCTTACAGGAGAAAAACGAAATCGAGCGGGAATTGCATCGTCAAAAGACCGAGGCACTGGAATTGCAGAACCGCATGGAGCGCAGTCGGCTGCAGCAGCTGCGCAGCCAGATCGACCCACATTTTCTGTTCAACACCCTGAACGTCATCCAGCAGATGGCGGGCACAGAGTCCGCCTACCGCACGCAGGCGCTCATCATGGCGCCTTTCCCATCTGCTGCGTTACAGCCTGATGAGCAACCGATGAGCAGGTGCCCCTCTCCCGGGAGGTGCGCGTTGTGGACGAGTACTACTCCATCTACCATGTGCGCTTTGGCGACCGGGTGCAGATGGAGTGGGCGTTCTCGGACTCGCTGGACCTCACCGAGACCATGGTGCCGTCCTTCATTTTGCAGCCCATCGTGGAAAACGCCTTCAAGCATGGCATCTGCCCCAAGGAAGAGGGCGGCGTGGTGCGCATCCGCATGGTGCCCCTGCGGGAAAAAGGTCTGCTGTGCATCCGGGTGCTGGACAACGGCGTGGGAATTGAGCCGGAGCAGTTACAGCAGCTGCGCATGGCATTGGAGCAGCCCGCACCCCGCTGGGAACATATCGGTATTTATAACGTGGCCGCCCGCCTGCGGCTGCTGGATGCCCGCTGCCGGGTGGTGGTGCGCTCCCGGCCGGGGCGGGGAACTGCGGTGATCCTGTATCTGCCGCTGGTGGAGAATGAGGAGGAATTTGAGGAATGATTCGTCTGTTGATCGCGGATGACGAGAGGATGGAGCGGGAGGCGCTGGCGGATATCGTCATGCGCCGGTTCGAGCATGAGGTGACGGTGGAAATGGCGGAAAATGGCCGCAAAGCCGCCGACACCGCCGTGCTCTGGGAAGCAGACCTGATTTTGATGGACATCGAGATGCCGGGCATGAACGGCTTGGATGCCGCCCGCGCGGTGCTGGAACAGCGCCCGGAGTGCAAGGTGATCTTTATCACGGCATACAGTCTGTTCCAGTACGCCCACGAGGCGGTGCATCTGGGTGCCTGCGACTATCTGCTGAAGCCGGTGGACCCGGACGAGACCGAGGCCGCCATCCGCCGCGCTATCCGGCAGATCGAAGCCGGGCGCCGTCTGGCCGAACTGGCTGCGGAAGCCCCGGAGCCGGAAACCGCCCCGGAGCAGGAGACCGAGCCCGCCGGGGAAGGGGAGAGCGACCGCAACGCACTGGTGATGGACCATGTGCGCAAGTATATGGAAGATAACTATATGGCCGACCTCTCGCTGGACAGCGTGAGCGAAATTTTGCACATCAGCCCGGCGTACCTTTCGGCGCAGTTCAAAAAATACCAGAAGATGAATTTTCTGGACTGTCTGACCGAGCTGCGCATCAACGCAGCTAAAGAACTGCTGGCCGACCCCTTCCGCTCCGCAGCGGAGGTGGCCTCCATGGTGGGCTACGAGGACGCCAGCTACTTTGCCCGCGCCTTTAAAAAGCGCACCGGCATGACCCCCACCCAGTACCGGAAGGAAGCGGCAAAGGCAGCCCGGGAGGTGCGGCTGTGACCCGCCGTCAGCTGCTGCGTCTGCTTGCGGCAGCCCCGGCGCTGCAGTTATCAGGCTGTACGGCGCAGTCTGCTTCTTCGCAACAGGAGAAGCCGCTCATCCTGCGCTATGCGGAGAACCAGCCGGAGGACTACCCTACCAGCAAGGCGGCAAAGGCCTTTGCCGAGCTTGTGGCGCAGCGCACGGGCGGCCGGGTGAAGGTGCTGGTTTACAGCGGGGCAGAGCTGGGCGCAGAGCAGAGCGTCATCCAGCAGATGCAGTTCGGCGGGGTGGATTTTTCCCGCGTGTCCCTGAGCCAGCTGGCAGAGTACGAGCCGGAACTCAGCGTATTGCAGTTGCCCTACCTGTACAGCGATGCCCAGCAGATGTGGCGGGTGCTGGACGGCGACATCGGCGATGAGTTTCTGGCCATGCTGGACGGGATGGACTTAGTGGGGCTTTCGTGGTTCGATGCCGGTGTGCGCAGCTTCTACACCCGGGAAAAGGTGACCGGGCTGGATGATTTGCAGGGGCTGACCATCCGGGTGCAGGAGTCGGACATGATGAGCGACATGATCACCGCACTGGGCGCAAAGCCAGCGCAGGTGGTGTACAGCAAGGTATATGCCGCCCTGCATAATGCCGAGATCGACGGGGCAGAGAACAACTGGCCCAGCTACGAGGTGATGGGACACTACGAGGTGGCACCCTTTTTCCTGAAGGACGAGCACACCCGGGTGCCGGAGGTGCAACTGGCCAGCCCGGCGGTGATGGAAAAGCTTGCCGCATTGGACGAAAGCTTCCCGGAGGTGATCCGCGCCTGCGCCCGGGAGAGCGCACAGACAGAGCGGGAGCTCTGGGCACGGCGGGAGGCGAACGCAGAGCAGAATATGCGCAAGCGGGGCATCTGCGTCACCGAACTGGACGAGGCCGAAAAAGCCCGCTTCCGCGCAGCGGTACAGCCCCATGTATGATGCGTTCTCCACCCAGCAGGAACTGATTGACCGGATACAGAAAAGCTGAAAAAACACCCCGATGGATGCCCGGACGGACATTTTTCGGGGTGTTATTTTTTACTATGAATACAGGAATGTATCCAACTGGTCGGCAGTGTTGCACAAACAAGACAGAAAACGGTTGTGCAATATGGCAAAATCTATCTTGACATTCTTTCGAAAAACAGGACATTTTTCGAAAGCTCTTGTTTCATTTCGGAAAATTTGCTAAAGTGTGTACAGTCAATGAACGAAAGCTCCGGCACCTGTGCGCCCGGAGAATTTCACAATTATTTTAAGGAGGACGATTCCTATGAAAATGATCTCTCGTCGTAGCTTTATGGCCGTTGCCGGTGCGGCTACCGCTGCTGTTGCTCTGACCGCCTGCGGTGGTTCCAAGAGCGGCTCCACTTCTACCGCTGCTTCCACCTCTACCGCAGCTTCTTCTGCTGCTGCCGGTGATGCAGCTGCTGCTGCCAGCGATCCCAAGGTGACTCTGGTCTACGCCGAGGTCAACCCGCTGGATACCATCGTTGGCCAGACCGGTACTCACTTCAAGGAGAAGGTCGAGGAGCTGAGCGGCGGTTCTGTGGTCGTTGACGTGCAGGCTTCCGGTGTTCTGGGCTCTGAGAACGACGTTCTGGATGCTATTCTGGGCGGCTCTACCTCCATTGATATCAGCCGTATCTCTGCTTTCGCTCTGACCAGCTACGGCTGCAACAAGTCTAAGCTCCTGTCCATCCCCTTCACCTTCAACAACCGCGCTCACTTCTGGAACTTTGCCAACAGCGATCTGGCTCCTGAGTTCCTGAACGAGCCCCAGGAGCTGGGCCTGCCCGTTCGCGGCCTGTTCTACGGCGAGGAGGGCTTCCGTCACTTCTTCACCGTCAAGCCCGTTGCAACCATCGATGATCTGAAGGGCATGAAGCTGCGTGTGTCCAACGACCCTGTTATGAACGGCATGGTCGAGGGTCTGGGCGCTAACCCCACCGTCGTTGCTTTCGGCGAGCTGTACAGCGCACTGCAGACCGGCGTTGTGGATGGCGCTGAGCAGCCCATTGCAAACTACAAGTCCAACGCCTTCCCCGAGGTTGCTAACAACCTGATCTTGGACGGCCACACTCTGGGCGCTGTGCAGGCTGTTATCACCGACAACGCATGGGGCAAGCTGACCGCTAACCAGCAGGCTGCTGTTATGGCTGCTGCTGCCGATACCCAGAAGTTCAACGCTGATCTGTCTGAGACCGCTGAGAGCAAGGTTCTGGAAGAGCTGCGCTCCTCCGGCTGCAACGTTGTGGATGTGGACGACAAGACTCCCTGGCAGGAAGCTTGCGCTAAGGTCATCAAGGACAACACCTCTGATCAGGCTGAGCTGTACCAGAAGCTGCTGGACATGAAGGCATAAGCTGGCTTTCCATCCAATCTAAGTAGTACATTGCCCGGCGGGGGCCCACGGGAATACGCCCGCAGGCTTCGCCGGGTTTTTATATGGAGGAATTTCTATGCCGAAAATCTTTACCACTCTGGATAAGATCAGACCGGCGTACGACTTTACCTACAAGGTGGTTCTGTTCATCTGCAAGATCCTGCTGATCGCAGATATCCTCATTACCACGATGTCGGTCATTGGCCGTTACGTCCCCTTTATTCCGGACCCCTCCTGGTCTGAGGAGGTCGTTTTGACCTGCATGAGCTACATGGCTGTGCTGAGCGCTGCGCTGGCCATCCGCCGCGGCGCACACATCCGCATGACTGCCTTTGATATGTACCTGCCCAAGAAAGTGGTCAAGGCGCTGGACATCCTGTCTGACGTGGCCGTGATGATCCTTGGTGTGGTGATGATGGCGGTCGGCTGGAACTACGCCACCACGCTGGGCGGCCGTGGCTTCTATGTTTCCATGCCTTGGCTGAGCCGCTTCTGGATGTACTTCCCGGTGCCGCTGGCCGGTGTTGCCATGATCATCTTCGAGATCGAGTCGCTGTATAACCATATCAAGAGCTTTTTTGTAAAGGAGGAAATGTAATATGACAGTTCAGACACTGGCAATCATTGTCCTTCTTGTCAGCTTCTTTGTTATGATCTTCCTGCGCTTCCCCATTGCATACGCCGTTGGTCTGTCCAGCGTGCTGTGCATGCTGGTGCAGGGTCAGGCACTGACCGACGTCTGCCGCCTGATGGTCAAGGGCATTTCTTCCTTCAGCCTGATGGCTGTGCCGTTCTTTATCACCATGGGTGTGCTCATGGGCTCCGGCGGCATCTCTGAAAAGCTGATCGCACTGGCTGACGCCTGCGTGGGCTGGATGCGCGGCGGCATGGCCATGGTCAACATCGTGGCTTCCTACTTCTTCGGCGGCATTTCCGGTTCCGCTTCCGCCGATACCGCTTCCATCGGCTCTATCATGATCCCCATGATGGTGGATCAGGGCTACGGTGCAGACTTCTCCACCGCTGTTACCATCACCTCCTCCTGCGAGGGTCTGCTGGTTCCTCCCAGCCATAACATGGTCATCTACGCTACCACCGCCGGTGGTATCTCCGTGGGCAGCCTGTTCTTGGCCGGTTACCTGCCCGGCGCTCTGCTGGCTATCGTGCTGATGATCGGCTCCTATATCATCTCGGTCAAGCGCAACTACCCCAAGGGTGATCCCTTCAGCATCAAGGCTTTTGTCAAGCAGCTGGGCACTTCCATCTGGGCACTGGCCGCTGTCATCATCGTGGTGTTCGGCGTTGTCGGCGGTGTGTTTACCGCTACCGAGTCCGCTGCTATCGCCGTTATCTACTCTCTGCTCGTTTCCGTGTTCGTCTATAAGGGTCTGGACTGGAAGGGCGTGTGGCACGCTCTGGACGAGTGCGTCAACACCCTGTCCATCGTGCTGATCCTGATCGCTACCTCTGCAGTGTTCGGCAACTGCCTGACCATGCTGCATGTGCCTGATCTGGCAGCAACCGCCATCACCGACCTCACCGATAACCCCTACATCATTGCACTGCTCATCGACCTGATCCTGCTGGTGCTGGGCATGATCATGGATATGGCTCCCATCATCCTGATCGCTACCCCCATCCTGCTGCCCATCGCCACCTCCATCGGCATCGATCCCATCCAGTTCGGTATCATCGTGGTTCTGAACTGCGGCATCGGTCTGCTGACTCCTCCCGTTGGCTCCGTTCTGTTCATCGGCTCTGCCGTTGCAAAGCGTCCCATGGAGAAGGTAGTCAAGGCAACCCTGCCGTTCTACCTGTGCATGTTCATTGCACTGCTGCTGCTGACCTACATCCCCGACATCAGCCTTGCTATCCCCAAGCTGCTGGGCGGCTATGTAAGTCCCATTGCAAACCCGCTGGGCCCTGTGTTCATCCACTAAGCGCAGCATAAGGGAAAACCCCTTGCATCTATAAGACCGGAGCCTGTCAGCCCTTTGGGCTGCGGGCCCCGGTCTTTTTTTGCGTGTGCACCAAAATGCGGACAGCTTGCACGGCGGGGAACACTATGATACAATAAAATGTATAGAAGTTTGGAAGGGGAGAGAACACTATGGAGCAAAAACGCCTGTGTCCGTTCTGCATGGGGGAACTGCCGCCTGCGGCGACCGTCTGCCCCCATTGTGGGAAGATCTTAGAGGGATGCAACCCGGCGGGCTGCCTGCCGGTGGGCACGGTGCTGGCCGGGCGCTACACCGTGGGCGAGATGCGCAGTCTGGACGGCGAGGGCGTGCTGTACAGCGGCGTGGAGAATCTGGGCGCTTTCCGGGTGACCATCAAGGAGTATATGCCCCTGACGCTGTCGGCGGAGCGGGGCACGGACGCGCTGCTCCGGCCCAAGCTGGGCAGCGAGGTGCTGTTCAAGACCACCCGGATGGACTTTGCCGATCTCTACCGCTCCATCCAGCGCATCACCCCCGCAAACGGTCTGGAGGCTGTGCTGGACGTGTTCGAGGAGAACAACACCGTCTACGCCGTGATGGAGAATCCCGGCGGCATCCCGCTGCAGCAGTGGCTGGATGAGCGTCCCAGCCCTGTTTCGGCCGAGACGGCCCGCAATATGCTGCAGCCTGTGTTTGACGGCGTGGCGGCCATGCATCAGGTGGGGCTGGTGCATCGGGGCATCTGCCCGGAAAACATCCGGGTGCTGGAAAACGGCCGGGCACGCCTGACGGGCTACGCTACCGTGGGGCTGCGCACGGCGGGCAGCGGCCTGCACGAGCAGCTGTACGAGGGCTACTCGGCACCGGAGCAGTATTCCACCACCGAATTCGAGGGCCGTTACACCGACGAATACAGCCTTGCCGCCGTCTTTTACCGCATGGTGTGCGGGCAGGCACCCATGCCCGCTGCCCAGCGTGTGGTGTCGGACTCTAACCCCCGGGCACGCACCGTAGAGCCTGCCGTACCGGCCTATGTCTCCGATGTATTGCAGCTGGGGCTGCGGCTCAAGGTCATGGAGCGCATCCAGACCGTGCCGCAGCTGTATCAGGCGCTTTCTTCCAAGGAATATACCGCCGAGCTGACCCGCACCATGAAGCCGGAGACCCCGATGCATCCGGCGCGGACAGAGCAGAGCGGGCAGGGCAGGGAACACCTGCTCAGTTTGAAAGGGCTGCTGGCGGGCATTCTGATCCTGCTTTCCGTTTTGATCTTGCTCACCCTGTGGGGCATCGTGAGCAGCAAGGAGGAACAAACTCCCTCTTCGGAGCCGAGCTCGGAAGCTGCCAGCAGCGAGGAAATGAAGCCCCAGAACCTTGTGCCCAACTTTGTGGGCATCGACTACGAACAAATCAAGAATAACCGCGAGTACACCAGTATGTACCTGTTCCGGGCGGTGCTGGAGTACAGCGATACCGTGCCTTCCGGGCAGATCATCCGGCAGGAGCCGGAGGCCGGCGAGGTGATGGAGAACGGCGAGGTGATCCAGATCGTGGTCAGTCAGGGCCCGGAGAAGGTGGAGATGCCCAAGATCGTCGGTGCATCGCAGGATAAAGCTATTGAGATCCTGAGCAGCCGGGGGCTTGTGGCCAGCTGCTTTATGGTGGTGAATGATGGCTCCTACGCTACGGGCTGTGTGGTCTCTGCCAGCGAGGAAGAGGGCGCCATGGTCACGGTGGGCACGGTGATCACTGTGTATATCGCCGCAGACCCCAGTGTGCAGATCACTGCCACCCCGGAGGAGCCTGCCGCTACCGAGCCTACCACCCCGGAAACGCCCCCGGAGGGCAGTACAGAGCCGGAATACGATACCAATTAAACAGCATACAACAAAAGCAGAAGCGGGAGCCTTGAACGGGCTCCCGCTTCTGCTTGTTTAGGATAGGAAAGAGAATGGCAAATTAAAGGTTCGAGTAGCCCATTAGGCAGCGGTCCACCTCGGCGGCGCAATCGCGGCCCTCGCGCAGACCCCACACCACAAGGCTCTGGCCCCGGCGCATATCGCCACAGGCAAACACCTTGTCCACGTTGGTCTTAAAGCTGTGGTCGGCCACGTTGCCCCGGGCGTTCAGCTCCACCCCAAAGGCATCGGCTGTGTAGTTTTCGCAGCCGGTAAAGCCTGCGGCGATAAACGCCAGCTGGCAGTCGTAGGTAAATTCCTTGCCGGTGGGCACCATGCTGGTGCGGCCGGTCTCGGGGTCGCGCTCCGGCTTCAGGCAGCTGATGACGGCACCGGTCAGGTTGCCGGCCTCGTCCTTCAAAAACTCCTTGACGGTGGTCTGGCTACACGCGCGGGTCCTTGCCGAACTTGGCAATGCACTCGGTCTGGCCGTAGTCCACCTTCAGCACCCGGGGGCCACTCCGGCCACGGGTTTGCGGCGGTGCGCTCGACAGGGGGCTGCGGCATCATTTCCAGTGCCATCAGGTCGGTGCAGCCCTGCCGCAGAGCAGTGCCCTGACAGTCGTTGCCGGTGTCGCCGCCGCCGATGACCAGCACATTTTTGCCGGCTGCGTTGATGGCCTTGCCGTCTGCAAAACCCGAGTCCAGCAGGCTCTTGGTCACGCTGGTCAGGTAGTCCACCGCAAAGTGCACGCCCTTGGCGTCCCGGCCGGGCACGTTCAGGTCGCGGGGCTTTTTTGCGCCGCAGCACAGCACTACGGCATCAAAATCTGCCAGCAGCTGCTCGGCGGGCACGGCACCGCCCACATCCATGCCGGTGCGGAACACAACACCTTCGGCCTGCATCAGCTTGACCCGGCGCTCGATGACTGCCTTGTCCAGCTTCATGTTGGGGATGCCGTACATCAAAAGGCCTCCCACGCGGTCGGCGCGTTCAAACACCGTGACGGCGTGGCCGCGCTTATTCAGGTACTCGGCCACTGAAAGCCCCGCAGGGCCGCTGCCCACCACGGCAACGCTCTTGCCGGTGCGGGTCGGCGGCGGGGTGGCGGTCAGCCAGTTTTTGGCGTAGGCCGTCTCGATGATGGCGTGCTCGTTTTCGCGCACGGTGACGCTGCTGCCGGTCACATCCCCGCAGGTGCAGGCGGCCTCACACAGGGCGGGGCACACCCGGCTGGTAAACTCCGGGAAGCGGTTGGTGGCCATCAGGCGGTGGAGCGCCAGTTCCCACTTGCCGTGGTACACCAGATCGTTCCACTCCGGGATGAGATTGTTCAGCGGACAGCCGGAGGCCATGCCGCCGATCATCATGCCTGCCTGACAGAAGGGCACGCCGCAGTCCATGCAGCGGGCGGCCTGCGTCTGCTGCTGCTCCCGCGAGAGCCAGATGTGGAACTCGTTAAAATTTTCAAGGCGCTCCAGCGGCGCAACGTCCGTGCTGGTCTTGCGCGCATAATCCATAAATCCTGTTGTCTTACCCATGCTGCTGCCCCTCCTTACTTATGTTTCTGCACTGCATAAAATGCTTCGATCTGTGCCTGCTCGCCGTCCAGACCACGCTCCTCCACCGAGGCGATGACCCGCAGCATGCGGTCGTAATCGTAAGGCAGCACCTTTTGAATTTGGGCAGGAACGCACTGAAATTGTCCAGAATTTCCTTGCCGCGCGGAGAGCCGGTGGCCTCCACATGGGCGCGGATCAGCTCCTTCAGGGTGGCAACATCGTACTTGTGCTCCACCGGCTCCAGGCTGACGGTCTCCTTGTTCACCCGCTGGTAGAAGTCCCAGTTTTCGTCCAGCACATAGGCAATGCCGCCGGTCATACCGGCTGCAAAGTTTTTGCCGGTCTGGCCCAGTACCACCACGGTGCCGCCGGTCATGTACTCGCAGCCGTGGTCGCCCACGCCCTCTACAACGGCGGTAGCACCGCTGTTGCGCACGCAGAAGCGCTCGCCGGCCACGCCGGAGATGAACGCCTTGCCGCTGGTAGCGCCGTACAGCGCCACGTTGCCGGTGATGATGTTCTCCTCGGGCTTGAAGTCGATGCTCTGCGGCGGGCGCACGATGATCTTGCCGCCGGAAAGGCCCTTGCCCATGTAGTCGTTGCAGTCGCCCACCAGTTCCAGCGTCAGGCCATTGGGGATAAAGGCACCAAAGCTCTGACCGCCTGCACCGGTGCAGTGCACGGTGTACACATCGTCCGGCAGGTCGTTGCCGTATTTGCGGGTGATCTCGCTGCCAAAGATGGCACCAAAGGCGCGATTCACGTTGGAAACATTCAGGCTGACGCTCTGGGGAGCCTTGCTGCCCAGCTTGAACTTCTTCATCAACACCTTCATGTCCAGCGTGTTTTCCAGATGGAAGTCGTAGCTGTCCTCCTTGATGAAGTGGACGTTACTGTTTGCAATGGCGGGGTTGTGCAGAATGCAATCCAGATCCAGCTTTGCGGCGCGGCTGCCCGGGGCAGCGGGCTTGACCCGCAGCAGGTCGGTGCGGCCCACCAGCTCGTCCACGGTGCGCACGCCTAGCTTTGCCATGTACTCTCGCAGCTCCTCTGCCACAAAGGTGAGGTAGTTGATGATGTACTCCGGCTTGCCCTGAAGTTCTTGCGCAACTCGGGTTCTGAGTGCAGATGCCCATGGGGCAGGTGTCCAGATTGCACACACGCATCATCACGCAGCCCTCTGCCATCAGCAGGGTAGTGCCGAAGCCGAACTCCTCGGCGCCCAGCATGCAGCTGATGGCTACATCCCGGCCGGACAGCAGCTTGGAGTCGCTCTCAATGCGCACGCGGGTGCGCAGACCGTTCAGGATCAGGGTCTGGTGGGTCTCGGCGATGCCCAGCTCCCAAGGCAGACCTGCGTGCTTGATGGAGGTGCGGGGCGCAGCACCGGTGCCGCCGTCATAGCCGGACACCAGAATGACCTGTGCGCCGCCCTTGGCAACATCGGCGGCAATGGTGCCCACACCGGCCTCGCTGACCAGCTTGACGTTGATGTGGCGTGCGGTTGGCGTTTTTCAGATCGTAGATCAGCTCTGCCAGATCCTCGATGGAGTAGATATCCGTGGTGGGGCGGGGGGGAGATCAGGCCCACGCCGGGTGGTGCTGTGGCGGGTCTTGGCGATCCACGGATACACCTTGGCACCGGGCAGGTTGCCGCCCTCGCCGGGCTTTGCGCCCTGTGCCAGCTTGATCTGGATCTCCTCGGCGCTGACCAGATATTTGCTGGTCACGCCAAAGCGGGCAGAGGCCACCTGCTTGATCTTGGAATTGCTCTCGCTGTGGTAGCGTTCCTCAGGCTCGCCGCCCTCACCGGTATTGCTGCGGCCGCCCAGACGGTTCAGGGCAATGGCAATGGTCTCGTGCGCCTCACTGCTCAGTGCGCCGTAGCTCATGGCAGCGCCCTTGAACCGCTTGACGATGCTGGAGACCGGCTCTACTTCTTCCAGCGGGATGCCGCCGTCTGCGGCGTAGTTGAAATCCAGCAGACTGCGCAGATGCACGCCCTCGGCACCCATGTTGTCCACCGTCTGGGTGAACTGCTTGAAGGTGGCGTAATCGCCGGTGCGGCAGGCTTTCTGGAACAGGTGGATGGTCTGGGGGTTGAACAGGTGCTCTTCCTTGCCGCTGCGGAACTTGTGGGCACCGCTGTCGGCAAGCTCCATGTTGATATCCAGACCCAGCGGGTCAAAGGCAGCGTTATGCAGCGCCTCCACATCGGCCTGAATGTCTGCCATGCTGATGCCGCCCACACGGCTCACCGTGCCGGTGAAGTATTTGTCGATGACCTCCTTCGAGATGCCAACAGCCTCAAAGATCTGGCTGCTCTGGTAGCTCTGGATGGTGGAAATGCCCATCTTGGAGGCGAATTTTTACGATGCCGTTGAGGATGGCGTTGTCGTAGTCCTGCACAGCGGCGTAATAGTCCTTGTCCAGCAGACCCTCGTCGATCAGCTGCCCGATGGTCTCGTGTGCCAGATAGGGGTTGATAGCGCAGCACCGTAGCCCAACAGGGTGGCAAAGTGGTGCACCTGCCCGGGGCTCGGCGCTTTCCAGAATCAGCGCCAGTGCGGTGCTCTTTTTGGTGCGGATGAGGTACTGGGACACTGCCGACACCGCCAGCAGGCTGGGGATGGTCACATGGTATTCGTCCACATCCCGGTCAGACAGGATGATGATGTTTGCACCCTCCTTATAGGCGCGGTCGACTTCCAGAAATACCCGGTCGATGGCTTTTTCCAGACTGGTGTTCTTGTAGTAGTTGATGGACACCGTAGCCACCTTGAAGCCCGGCACGTTCATGTACTTGATCTTCAACAGGTCGGTGTTGGTCAGGATGGGGTTGTGCACCTTGAGCACCTTGCAGTTCTCCGGCTTATCCTCCAGCAGGTTGCCGTAGGCACCGATGTAAACGCTGGTGGAGGTGACTACCTTTTCCCGGATGGCGTCAATGGGCGGGTTCGTCACCTGCGCGAAACGCTGCTTGAAGTAGTTGAACAGCGGGGGATGCTGGCTGCTGAGCACAGCAAGCGGGGTGTCGGTACCCATGGCACCGGAGGGCTCTGCGCCCGCCCGCGCCATGGCAAGGATCATGGTGTTCACGTCCTCGTACTTGTAGCCGAACACCTTCTGCAGCCGGGTCAGCTGCTCGCCGGTGTAGCTTTCCACCTTCACGTTGGGGATCTTCAGCCCGCTCAGCTGCACCAGATTGCGGTCGATCCACTCGCCGTAGGGCTCGCGGCTGGCGTAAAGCTCCTTCAGCTTTTCATCGTCCACCACCTCGCCCTTGACGGTATCCACCAGCAGCATCTTGCCGGGACGCAGGCGCTCCTTGACCAGAATATTCTCCGGGTCGCATTCCAGCACGCCCACCTCAGAGGACAGGATCATGCGGCCGTCCTTGGTGATGTAGTAGCGGCTGGGGCGCAGACCGTTGCGGTCCAGCACCGCGCCCATCACATCACCGTCCGAGAACAGGATGGCGGCGGGGCCGTCCCATGGCTCCAGCATGGTGGCGTAGTACTGGTAGAAATCCCGCTTTTCTGGCTGATGTTCTTGTTGTTCTCCCACGGCTCCGGGATGGTGATCATCACGGCCAGGGGCAGGTCCATGCCGTTCATCACCATGAATTCCAGCGCGTTGTCCAGCATGGCGGAGTCCGAGCCGGAGGTGTTGATGATGGGCAGGATCTTGTTCATATCGTCCTGCAAAATGGGGCTGGAGATGCTCTCCTCACGCGCCAGCATGGCGTCGGTGTTGCCCTTGATGGTGTTGATCTCGCCGTTGTGCAGGATGAAGCGGTTGGGGTGTGCACGCATCCAGCTGGGGTTGGTGTTGGTAGAAAAGCGGCTGTGCACCATGCCGATGGCGGATTCATAATCCGGGTCCTGCAGATCAGCGTAGAAGCGGCGCAGGTCGTGCACGAGGAACATACCCTTATACACGATGGTGCGGCTGGACAGGCTGGGCACATAGGTGCCGTTGCTGGCCTGCTCGAACACGCGGCGCACGATGTACAGGCGGCGGTCAAACTCGATGCCCTTGCTTACCTTGGCAGGCTTTTTGATGAAGCACTGCCAGATGGCGGGCATGCAGTCCCGCGCCTTCTGCCCCACGGCATCGGGGTCTACGGGCACTTCGCGCCATGCCAGAAACTCCAGCCCCTCCTTGCGGGTGACCACCTCGAACAGCTTCATGGCCTGTGCCCGCAGGTGCTCGTTCTGGGGGAAGAAGAACATACCCACGCCGTACTCCCGCTCGTTGCCCAGCCGGATGTTCAGCTCCTCGGCCACCTTGGAGAAGAACTTGTGGCTGATCTGCAGCATGATGCCCACGCCGTCGCCGGTCTTGCCCTCGGCGTCCTTACCGGCGCGGTGCTCCAGCCGCTCTACGATGGACAGTGCATCGTCCACCGTCTGGTGGCTTTTACGTCCCTTGATGTCCACCACAGCGCCGATGCCGCAGGCATCGTGCTCGAACTGTGGGTCGTACAGACCAAGGGTGGTTTTCTGCTCTGTAAAGTTTTCCATAGTCTTTCCCATCCTTTTTACTTGTTTACCGGGGGCTGCGGCACCCTCTGCAGCTTTTTATCCCCTGCAAAAAGAAAAAAGCGCCCCGCAAGGGCATAGGATGCCCCTGCGGAACGCCTTTGTTCCGATACCTGATATTATACAGATTCCTGAAAAATCTTCAAGTGACAGCTGCACCAAATATGCTACACACATTGCGCCGCTTCTTGTGCGAAACGCCGCGAGCCCCCGCAGCTGTGCGCGGCATACAAGCAAAACCGCCGCACCCGGTGTTGTGCACGCGGGTCACGGCGGTTTGGAGGAATTTGCCCTGAGTGATGCGGAACACTCAGGACTCAGGAATGCTTTGATTTGCGGGTGAAGAACCATCCGCAGGCCAGCAGCAGGGAGCCCAGGCTTGCCAGCACACCGGCCATCCAGCCGGTGGTGCCGGTCTGGGGCAGGGTGGGCACTGCCGGGGCAGCGGCTGTGCGGCGGCGGGAGCTTCCGTGTGGGGAGCCTGAGGCCGGGGCCGTCGGATGCGGCGGCAGCTTCGGTGCCGTTGGTGTCGTCAGAGTCAGCCGGGGCTTCCGGGGCGGAGGCGTCTGCGTCGGGGTCCGGTGCCAGAGAGATCTCTTCCACCGGGCAGAACCGGCCAATTGCTGAGTTGCGGGTTGTTGTAAAAGT
>ENA-OQHF01001138-OQHF01001138.1-human-gut-metagenome-genome-assembly--contig:-NODE-1138-length-14965-cov-2.774026_pt1 | contig 14965 bp, 12 predicted proteins | sample MGYA00242559_ERZ504709 | MGnify/ENA primary metagenome ERZ504709 (study PRJEB26092, sample SAMD00036203) | human gut metagenome | host: Homo sapiens | study: EMG produced TPA metagenomics assembly of... | reverse complement strand
GCAAACCAGAACACATCCGGAAAAACAATCAGTGAAAAAAACATCACAAAAGCTTGATTATATAAATAAACTTATAGATGCTAAGTTCTTAAATAAGGTTAATGAATCTGACTTGGAAGATGGAATTTACAAAGGATTGTTGGAAGGCTTAAATGATCCGTATTCTGTTTATTACACGGCAGAAGAATACCGGAAAATGATGGAACAGACGTCAGGAACTTACAGCGGAATAGGTGCTTTGGTATCTCAGAATGCTGAAACAGGAATAATTACGGTAGTTAAGGCTTTTGCCGATGCACCGGCTGCAAAGGCAGGAGTAAAGAACGGAGATATTATTTATAAAGTAAAGGGCAAAGAAGTAACTGGTGTTGACATTAACAATGTTGTTACTGAAATGAAGGGCGAAAAAGGAACAACAGTTGACATAACTGTTTACAGAGAGTCCGAAAAGAAATACATTGACTTTACAATAACAAGAGATCAGGTTAATGAGCCTACTGTTGAATATAAGATGCTTGATAAGAAGAAAAAGATTGGTTATATACAGATAAGTCAGTTTGAAGAAGTTACTTATGACCAGTTTACGAAAGCATTGGATGACTTGAAGAAGCAGGGAATGAAGGCTGTTATCTTTGATGTTAGAAGCAATCCGGGTGGATTATATGAGACAGTCTGCAAGATGCTTGATGAAATACTTCCTGAAGGAAATTTGGTTTCAACTAAGGATAAATATGGAAATGAGGAAAAGCAGACTTCAGACAGCAAGTGTCTTGAAATGCCAATGGTTGTTTTGCAGAATAAGGACAGCGCCAGTGCATCAGAAATTTTTGCAGGTGCAATTCAGGACTTTAATGCAGGAAAAATCGTAGGCACACAGTCATTTGGTAAAGGAATTGTACAGACAATTCTTCCATTAAGCGACGGCTCAGCGGTAAAACTTACAGTTCAGGATTATTATACTCCAAGTGGCAAAAACATTCACGGAAAGGGAATAACTCCTGATGTGGAAGCAGAATTAGAAGAAAATGCAACAAGCGATACACAGCTTGAAAAGGCAAAAGAAACAATTATGGAATTAATGAAATAATGAACAGAAAGACCATACATATATCTTGAAAACGAAGATATATGTATGGTCTTTTTCTATGTTTTGAATAACTGTATAAAATAAGTAAAAGGGTAAATGAAAAATGTTCCTTTTTATTTTGACAAATGCTTATGAAAAAATTAAATTTGTAAAGTGTCAAAATAGACAAAGTTTTTACGAAAGTTTTGGTTATTTATTTGTCTAAAAATCATATTAATAGGCTGGGTTTCACATTGTTATCGTGACGTTAAAATGCTATAATATAACATGCAATTATAGAGACGGATGTATTAAAAAAGGGACAAAATCATGAAGAAAAAAACGAAAATTTTAATATCCATTGCAGTAATGCTTTTTATGATATGCGCGGTTAAGGTACCTTTTGTTAAAGCAGAAAGCAAGGTAATTAAAGTAGGTTATATTGATAATCCGGGATTTATACAAAAGATGGATGACGGCTCTTATGAAGGCTATGGTGTAGAGTATCTGAATGAGATAGCTAAGTACAATAACTGGACATATAAGTTTGTGGAGAATACATGGGAGCAAACTTTAAAAGATTTAAAGAACGGAAAAATCGACATAATATGTCAGGCTCAGAAAACAGCAGAAAGAGAGAAAGACTATATTTTTTCTAATTATTCTGTTGGAAGCGAGTTTACAATTGTATATGCCAATCTTAAATCTAATATTTATTATAAAGATTTAGAAGGTATGAATAACAAAAAAGTAGGCATGTTAAAAGACGGCTATCAGATGTTAACATGGACCAACTATGCTAACAAGAATAAAATAAATTATACCCCGGTATATTATAATTCTGAAACGGAAATTGTTCGGGCCTTAAAGGATAACAAAATTGACCTTGCAGCAGTGGGAAGTACATTACCTCACAAAGGAATGAGAGTTGTTGACAGATTTAATCAGGAGCCTTTCTACATTGTGACAGGAAAGATGAATGGAAAATTTATGGCTGAAGTAGATAGGGCATTAGATGAAATTAGAAATGATTCTCCTTATTTTCAGCAACACCTTCAGGACAAATATTATAGTGAAAGTGCATATTCCAATCAGCCCCTTTTGACGAGAGAGGAAAATGAGTGTATTGAAAGATACAAGGAGATTGTGGTTGGATTAAAAGCTGACAGTATTCCATATAGCTATAAAGAGGCTCATAAGATTACAGGATTATTTAAAGGAGTTCTTGACCTGATGGGCGGAAAGTCCAAATTATCAATTCGAATAGAATATGTAAGTGATCCGGAGAAGTTTCTGGAAGAGGGGACTAATAGATTTTACATAGGAAATTCATTGGGGCTCAGGTGTGTCAACAGTAAAGGGTAAGTATTGGCATTCTAACAAATATTTTTAGCGTTGACCAGGTAATTGTAAAACGTAAGAATACTTCAATAAGCGAGGATAAAGTGTCAAGCGTAGCTGTGGTAAAAGATGCATTATATAATAGTCAGACTAAACTGTTATATGTAAACAGTGATGAACAGATTAAGAAATATGACAGCGTAACAGAATGCATGGAGGCTGTCCGTACCGGAAAAGTTGATTTTGCAATTAATGATATTTATTCAGTTAATTATTATATGCAAAGTAAACGTTATGCAGACAGTTTGGCAGTAGTCAGTGAGTATAATGAGTCTTCTGCATATTGTCTGTTAGCTTCAGCTCAGGTTAATGATACATTGAAATCTGTAGTAAACAAGCTGATTAGTTCTATTTCAGATGAAGAAATAGATAGTGTTTGTGTTAACTATTCCAGCGGAATAAAATATAAAGCTTCGCTTACAGAACGAATAGAAGACAATCTTGCTTTGATAATTCTGGGAATTGCAATTGCAATATTATTGATAGTTCTTGGATATGTTGTTATTTCAAAAAAGACTAATGCATTAATTCAAAGCAAAGAAAATGAAATTCTTCGAAGAAAAGTAGAAATTGATAAGCTTACGGGTTTGTATAATATTGATATTTTCTATGAAAAAGTTGCTGAAAGACTTAGAATAAGCGATGAAGAATTTTATATTATGAACATAAACATTAACAGATTAAAGGTTGTTAATGATATTTATGGCATAGAAGAAGGTGATAAGCTTATTAAGCATGTGGCTGACAGATTAAAGATGTTCAGAGATTCACAGACAGATGGAGACAATATTCTTCTTGCAAGAATGTCAGATGATAACTTTTTTGCACTTTTGACTAAGGAACAGTACGATCTAAATAAGACTTTTGACTTGGTTGATGACTATCATTTGAAAATAAATATAACTGTGCGAACAGGGCTATATTTGGTTGATGATAGAACACTTCCAATTAACGTTATGTGTGACAGGGCACAGATAGCAACGGATACTGTAAAAGAAGGAATGAAGAAAGTTGGTATATATAGCAGACAACAGGGAGATCAGTTAATCTTTGAACAGAACATACTGAATGACATAAATGGAGCAATGGAACAGGGGCAGATTGTTATATATGTTCAGCCGAAATATGATGTTGTTCATAAAAAGATTGTAGGCGGAGAATCGTTGGTAAGATGGTTACATCCGAAATTTGGAATGATACCACCATTTAAATTTATAACAGTACTTGAAAAGAATAATTACATAACAAGGCTTGATTATTATGTTTGGGAGAAAACGTGTCAGTTATTGCGTTATTTAAAGGATAAAAACGGAAGTGTACTTCCTATTTCTGTTAATGTTTCAAGAGTAAATTTCTATAGAACTAATCTGGTATCAAATCTTTTGGAACTGGTTGAAAAATATAATTTGGAACCAAAGGATTTGCAACTTGAAATTACGGAAACAGTATATACTGAGGAAAAGCAGGTAATATATTCAATAATAAGTGAATTGCAGGAAGCAGGCTTTAAGATTTTGATGGATGATTTCGGAAGTGGATATTCATCACTTAATATGTTAAAGGATGCGCCTATAGACGTACTTAAATTGGATATGGCGTTTATGCGAAATTTGGATAATGAAAATGAAAGAAACAACATAATTGTTGAGTCTATTGTAGAATTGTCCAAGAAATTAAATATTTCGGTAGTAGTAGAAGGTGTTGAGTCAGAAAAACAGGTTAACTTCTTAAAATCAATTGGAGCAGAAGTGATTCAGGGATATTATTTCTCAAGCCAATACCTACGGACGAATATGAAAAGTTAATAGAGGAATAATAAAAGAATAACAAAAGTACAGAACAAACATTCGATTTTGTTCTGTACTTTTGTTCTTTTGAATGATATACTTGACAAGTAACAATACTAAGAAAAGTAGTTGATAAATGATTTGGGTTTGAAAATACTCAAATATTGATTAGAGCTAATTGGGAGAAATCATATGGATCATTTTGAATTAGTTTCAGAGTATAAGCCTACCGGGGACCAGCCGCAGGCTATTGAAGAGTTAGTTGAAGGTTTTAAGAAAGGAAAACAATTCCAGACTTTGCTTGGTGTAACAGGTTCAGGTAAGACTTTTACATGGCGAATGTTATTGAACAATTAAATAAACCTACACTTATTATTGCTTCATAATAAGACTTTGGCAGCTCAGCTTTACGGTGAGTTTAAGGAGTTTTTTCCTAATAATGCTGTGGAATATTTTGTTTCCTACTACGATTATTATCAGCCGGAGGCTTATGTTCCAAGCACAGACACATATATTGAGAAGGATTCATCAATTAATGATGAAATAGATAAGTTACGTCATTCGGCAACAATGGCTTTAATGGAGCGTAAAGATGTAATTATTATTTCTTCAGTTTCATGTATATATGGTTTGGGAGACCCAATAGATTACAAGAATATGGTTGTGTCTTTAAGACCGAATACCATTAGAGATAGAGATGAGATTATTCATAAGCTTATTGAAATACAGTATGACAGAAATGATATGGACTTTAAACGTGGAACTTTCAGGGTTCGTGGAGAGAATCTGGAAATATTTCCTGCTTCGTATACGGATAGTGCAATTAGAGTTGAATTTTTTGATGATGAAATCGAGAGAATTTCAGAGATTGATGCTTTAACGGGTCAGATTAAGAACGTGCTTGAACATGTAGCAATATTCCCTAATTCTCATTATGTTGTGCCACCTGAAAAGATGGAGCGTGCCATTAAGGATATAGAGAAAGAGTTAGAGGAACAGGTAGCATATTTTAAATCAGAAGACAAATTAATAGAGGCACAGCGTATTGCAGAACGAACTAATTTTGATATGGAAATGCTAAGAGAAACAGGTTTTTGTTCAGGAATAGAGAACTATTCAAGACATATGGCAGGTTTGGAGCCGGGAGCCACACCTCATACATTAATGGAATATTTCGGAGATGATTTCTTAATAATAGTAGATGAGTCTCATATTACGATTCCACAGATTAGAGGAATGTATGCCGGTGACCAGTCAAGAAAGTCTACTTTAGTTGATTATGGGTTCAGACTGCCTTCGGCTAAGGATAACAGACCACTTAATTTTGAAGAATTTGAAAGTATGATTGACCAGATGATGTTTGTGTCAGCTACACCTAATGTTTATGAACAGGAACATGAATTAGGCCGTGCAGAGCAGATTATAAGACCTACAGGATTGCTTGATCCGGAAGTTGAAGTAAGACCGGTTGAAGGACAGATTGATGACCTTATAACGGAGATTAATAAGGAAGTTGCCAAGAAGAATAAAGTTTTGGTAACAACTTTGACGAAGCGTATGGCTGAGGATTTGACAGATTATATGCGCGATGTGGGAATTAGGGTTAAATACCTTCATTCAGATATAGATACGTTAGAGAGAACTCAGATTATCAGAGATATGCGATTGGATGTTTTTGATGTTTTGGTTGGTATTAACCTTTTAAGAGAAGGTTTGGACATACCGGAAATTGCTTTAGTTGCAATATTGGATGCTGACAAGGAAGGGTTTTTACGTTCAGAAACATCACTTATTCAGACTATTGGACGAGCTGCAAGAAATGCAGAAGGCCACGTAATAATGTATGCTGACAATATTACTGATTCAATGGATAAAGCTTTAACGGAAACTAACAGACGTAGAGAGATTCAGCAGAAATACAATAATGAACACGGCATTACTCCAACAACTATTAAGAAGGCTGTTCGAGACCTTATTAGCATCTCCAAAGAAGTGGACAGAAAGATTAGCGACGTTGAGAAAGATCCTGAATCAATGGATTATAAGGAACTTAAAAAGCTTATCGAAAAGGTTAAGAAGAAAATGGAAAGAGCTGCAGCAGAACTTGATTTTGAAACAGCTATTGAAATGCGAGATAAGTTGGCAGAATTAAGAAAGTTGCAGGAAGATAACTAAAAATCTATAACGGAATTTATTTGGAAAAGATATAAAATAACCAAATAACAAAGATAGAAAAAGATAGGAAAATAAAATGAAAGACAATAAAAAATATATTCATATAAAAGGTGCAAATGAGCACAATTTGAAAAATATTGATATTGATATACCAAGAGATGAATTTACGGTAGTAACAGGTTTAAGCGGTTCAGGTAAGTCATCCCTTGCTTTTGACACTATTTATGCAGAAGGACAGAGAAGATATATGGAATCGTTATCTTCTTATGCAAGACAGTTCTTAGGGCAGATGGAAAAACCACAGGTTGAAAGTATTGAAGGATTGCCACCGGCTATTTCAATTGATCAGAAATCAACAAACAAGAATCCACGTTCAACAGTTGGAACAGTAACAGAAATATACGATTATATGAGATTGCTTTATGCAAGAGCAGGTATTCCACATTGTCCAAAATGCGGACGTGAAATAAAGAAACAGACAGTTGATGAAATGGTAGATCGTATTCTTATGCTGGAAGAACGTACTAAGTTTCAGATATTGGCACCTGTTGTAAGAGGAAAGAAAGGACGTCACGAAAAAGTATTTGAAAGTGCTAAGAAAAGTGGCTATTTGCGAGTAAGAGTTGATGGCAATATGTATGAACTAACTGAAGAGATTAAGTTAGAAAAAAACATAAAGCACAGTATCGAAATTATTATAGACCGACTTAGCATTCGTGAAGGAATTGAAAAGCGTCTTACAGATTCTGTTGAAAACGCTTTAAAGCTTGGCAACGGACTAATGATAGTAGATGTTATTGGTGGGGAAGAGATGACTTTTAGTCAGAATTTTGCCTGCCCTGACTGTGGAATAAGTATTGACGAAGTACAGCCTAGAAGTTTTTCTTTTAATAATCCTTTTGGGGCTTGTCCTGACTGTTATGGTTTGGGATACAAGATGGAATTTGACGAAGACCTTATTATTCCTGATAAGAGTTTAAGCATTAATCAGGGAGCAATTGTAGTATTGGGGTGGCAGAGTGCAAATGACGGAAAGAGTTTTAGTAATGCGATACTTCAGGCATTGGCTTTAAAATACAATTTTTCTCTTGATACGCCTTTTGAGGATTATCCAAAAGAGATACATGATATTTTGATTTATGGAACAAATGGTGAAAAAGTGCAGCTAAGATACAAGGGGCAAAGAGGTATTGGAGTTTATGATATTGCTTTTGAAGGATTAATTAAAAATGTAGAAAGACGATATCGTGAAACAAGTGCAGAGTCAACAAAGGCAGAATATGAAACATTTATGAGATTTACGCCATGTGCAACATGCCACGGACAGAGACTTAAAAAGGAATCGTTGGCTGTAACTATTGGAGATAAGAATATTTATGAAATGACAGAAATGTCTGTAAGAGATTTGCGCCAGTATTTGGATGAATTGCAATTAACTGAAACTCAGCTAAAGATAGGAAAAGAGATTTTGAAAGAAATTAAAGGACGTCTTCAATTCTTAGTTGACGTTGGACTTGATTATCTTAGCCTTTCAAGAGCTACGGGAACTTTGTCAGGTGGAGAGGCTCAGCGTATACGTTTAGCAACTCAGATAGGTTCAGGCTTGGTTGGTGTAGCTTATATAATGGATGAGCCAAGTATTGGATTGCATCAGAATGATAATGATAAGCTTCTTGCAACGTTGAAGCATTTAAGAGATTTGGGAAATACTTTGATTGTAGTTGAACATGATGAGGATACAATGCGTGCAGCAGATTATGTGGTTGACATAGGTCCGGGAGCAGGAGAACACGGTGGACAGGTTATTGCTACGGGAACTGCAGAGGACATAATGAAGAATCCAAATTCTATTACAGGAAAATATTTAAGCGGAGAAATTAAAATACCTGTTCCAACAACACGTAGAAAACCAAAAGGTTTCTTAAAAGTAGTTGGAGCCAAGGAAAATAACCTAAAGAACATAGATGTAAAGCTGCCAATTGGGGTACTTACATGTGTAACAGGTGTTTCAGGCTCAGGTAAAAGCTCACTTGTTAATGAAATATTATATAAGAGTCTTGCAAGAAAATTAAACAGGGCAAGAACAATTCCCGGAAAATGCAAGAAGATAGAGGGAATGGAGCAGCTTGATAAGGTAATAAATATTGATCAGTCACCAATAGGCAGAACTCCACGTTCAAACCCGGCAACATATACGGGAATGTTCGATATGATAAGGGACCTTTTTGCGGCAACAACCGATGCAAAAGAAAGAGGTTACAAGAAGGGAAGATTTAGTTTTAATGTAAAAGGCGGTCGTTGTGAAGCGTGTTCAGGTGACGGAATTTTAAAAGTTGAAATGCATTTTCTTCCTGATGTATATGTTCCATGTGAGGTTTGTGGCGGAAAGCGTTACAATAGGGAAACACTGGAAGTACACTACAAAGGTAAGACTATTTATGATGTTCTTGAAATGACAGTGGAAGAAGCATTGGATTTCTTTAAGAATGTGCCTAGAATTCTTAACAAGGTACAGACATTGTATGATGTAGGTCTTGGTTATTTAAAATTAGGACAGCCGTCAACAACATTGTCGGGTGGTGAAGCACAGAGAATTAAGCTTGCAACAGAATTAAGTAAGAGAAGCACAGGAAAAACAATATATGTATTGGATGAACCAACAACAGGTCTTCATTTTGCTGATGTGCATAAATTAGTAGAGATTCTTCACAGATTAACAGATGAAGGTAATACAGTAGTGGTTATTGAGCATAATCTGGACGTAATAAAAGTGGCAGATTATATAATTGATATGGGACCTGACGGTGGTGACCGTGGTGGAACAGTTGTAGTTGCAGGAACACCTGAGCAGGTTGCAGAACATCCAACAAGTTATACCGGCAAGTATGTTAAGCAGATGTTAGAGAGACAATAGTCATTTTTTATAAAAAAACGATTCATAAAAATGTTTAAATAAAAGGGCATTTATGCAATGTTTATAAAGATGAAAAAAGTGCTTGAACCCCCTTTAAAATAAGGAAAAATTGTGCTATATTGAACATACAAACAAAAACGTATTAAATACCTAAAAAGACTTCTACAAAGAAGTTAACGACCCACTTGTTATTAGATGTCAACCTAATAACAACAGTATCTAAGTTTAGTGGTGAAAGGAGTTTTACCCAGTGATATCTGCTAACATGGCAATCAACGGAAGATTGTTTAAGTAGTGATTATTGGATGAGGTGTTACAAAGAATTGGATAGGATAGGAATTATTCAAAACGAAAATTCAATGAAGAATAACATCTTATGGTTAAGGTAGATAGTGAAGTCGAAGCAGGACAAATAGTAAGGAATAGACTAGGTATACAGATATTCGGAATGCGATCGAAACGAATAGTGTACAGAAGAAATTCCCGAGAAGATTCATTTAATAAAAAGTACCTGCGGTTGTTAACAAAATTGTAAAGTTAGGGTATTGAAATAGGGAGCATCTGTCATACGAGGAAGTAGGGCAGGTGCTCTTACTTCGTTATAAGTACTTGAAATGATATTACAATTTAGGAACGTGTGAAAGTATATTATGAGTCTGAAAGATGTATAAGTTTAAAAATATTTTGTATATAGAGAGCAGTCAGGTTATAAGTTATGGGAATTATAAAAGTTAGTACAGTGTACTTGTTTTAAATAGAAAAATAGGGTAGAATTAAAAATTAGCAGGTAATTAGATTTTATATAGCAATTACCTTTTACAGTAGTATGGTGCAGGCACCATTTTAGGAGGAAATACATTGAAGAAAGAATTAGTAATCGTTCTTGACTTTGGTGGTCAGTATAACCAGTTGGTTGCAAGACGTGTTCGTGAATGTAATGTATATTGTGAAATATATTCTTACAAAACAGACATTGAAAAAATCAAAGCAATGAACCCAAAGGGTATCATCTTAACAGGTGGACCAAATAGTTGTTATGAAGCCGATTCTCCAACATATTCAAAAGAATTATTTGAATTAGGCGTTCCAGTGTTAGGACTTTGCTACGGAGCACAGCTTATGATGCATGTGTTAGGCGGAAAAGTAGAACGTGCAGATGTACGTGAATATGGTAAGACAGAAGTATTAATAGACAAGACTCAGTCAAAGATTTTTGCAGATGTTTCACCAAAAACAGTTTGCTGGATGAGTCATTTTGATTATATATCACAGGTGGCACCGGGATTTGAAATCTCATCACACACAAAGGATTGCCCTTGTGCATCAGCGGAAAACGAAGAAAAGAAACTTTATGCAATACAGTTCCATCCGGAAGTACTTCACACACAGGAAGGAACAAAGATGTTATACAACTTCGTTCGTGGAATTTGCCAGTGTTCAGGAGACTGGAGAATGGATTCATTTGTAGAGGAATCAATTAAGGCAATCCGTGAAAAAGTTGGCGATGGTAAGGTTTTGTGTGCATTGTCAGGTGGTGTAGATTCATCAGTTGCAGCAGTAATGCTTTCAAAAGCCATTGGAAAACAGCTTACATGTGTATTCGTAGACCATGGCTTACTTCGTAAAAACGAAGGTGACGAAGTAGAAGCAGTATTCGGTCCTGACGGTCCATATGACTTAAACTTTGTCCGTGTAAACGCACAGGAACGTTACTACAGCAAGTTAGCAGGAGTAAAAGAACCTGAACAGAAGCGTAAAATAATTGGTGAAGAATTTATTAGAGTTTTTGAAGAAGAAGCAAAGAAAATCGGCGCAGTTGACTTCCTTGTACAGGGAACAATTTATCCTGACGTTGTTGAAAGTGGTTTAGGTGGCGAATCAGCAGTAATTAAGTCACATCACAACGTAGGTGGATTACCTGACTGTGTAGATTTTAAGGAAATAATCGAACCACTTCGTGATTTATTTAAGGACGAAGTAAGAAAAGCCGGCTTAGAAATGGGTATACCTGAATATTTAGTATACCGTCAGCCTTTCCCAGGTCCGGGACTTGGAATCCGTATCATCGGTGAAGTAACAGCCGAAAAAGTTAAAATGGTACAGGATGCAGATGCAATTTATCGTGAAGAAATTGCAAATGCCGGATTGGATAAAACAATAGGACAGTATTTTGCAGCACTTACAAATATGCGTAGCGTAGGTGTAATGGGCGACGAAAGAACCTACGATTACGCCATTGCACTTCGTGCAGTAAATACTGTAGATTTCATGACAGCAGAAGCTGCAGAAATACCTTACGAAGTATTGTCAAAGGTAATGAGCAGAATCATAAACGAGGTGCGCGGGGTCAATAGAGTAATGTACGATTTGACAAGTAAGCCACCTGGAACTATTGAGTTTGAATAAGCGAACATACGTTTGAATGCCCCGCAAACAAAGGGAAAGCACCGAATATAAGTCTCTTATGAGAACATTTTGAGAACAAAATCAAGAATAAGAAGAGTTATTTTGACTAATAAGTTGAAATAGCTCTTCTTTTTTGCTTGAAAAGCCGATAAATAAAGGAATCTGGAACTTTAAACTTGATAAAAAGACAAATTTGTTTAATGTTGGTTACAAGAGAAAGAAGAAGTTTATTAAAGGAAAAGGTATAGTGCCACTAACTCCTATTTGGAAAGTAAAAGGACTAAAGTAGAACTACGGTCAAACAAAAACAATTTAATCAAAAGAGAGAAAGGAGATTACAAATATGACAGACAGGATGTTTATGGAAGTTCAGGATGTAACAGAGATGTTAAATGTTTCAGAAGGAAAGGCATATGAAATCATAAGAATGCTTAATGCTGAACTAAAAGAAAAAGGATATATCGTAGTTCGATGGAAAAGTAAATACAAAGTACTTTTTTAAGAAACTTATTTACAACGAGGAGTAGGAGGAAAAAATGTCAGTTTACAAAGATGAAAAAAGAAACAGTTGGTATGTAAAGTTTCGTTACGTTGATTATTACGGAGTGAAGAAACAGACAACTAAACGTGGATTTGCAACAAAGAGAGAAGCAAGTGAATGGGAAAATGCTGAAAAGCTTAAAAGAAATTTTAATCTGGATATGACATTTTCAAAATTTTATGAAATCTATGAGGCTGATGTAAGGCATAGGGTTAAGGAGACAACCTGGGAAACAGGAAACAATGGTAAAACAAAATTATACCATTCTTTGGAGAAAGAAAAATGATAGATATATCTGCAAAAGATGTAAGACATTGGCAGAAAGAAATGATTGAGTTTAGGGATGAAAAAGGAAAGTCATATTCCCAGTCATATCTTGCAACATTACACGCACAGTTAAGCGCAATATTCAACCATGCTGTAAAATTTTATGATTTGAAAAATAATCCTGCAAAGATTGCCGGCAGTATGGGAAGTAAAAGAGGAGGCAACATAATGTTTTGGACCCAGGAACAATATAAAGCATTTATTGAATGTGTGATGGATAAGCCATTATCATTTTATGGATTTGAAATGCTTTATTGGTGTGGATTAAGAATTGGAGAATTATTGGCACTAACTCCGGAAGACTTTGACTTTGAAAAGAAGACGGTTTCCATTACTAAAAATTATCAGGTAGTAAGAGGTGAAAAGCTAATATTAACTCCTAAAACTGCAAAAAGTGTAAGAACAATATATATGCCAGAGTTTTTAAATGAAGAAATGGAAGACATGATTAATAGTATGTATGAGCCTGACGGAAAAGAAAGAATATTTCCATTATCAAAAAGATATTTTCAACATGAAATGGAAAGAGGCAGTGAAATGTCAGGAGTACCAAAAATCAGATTGCATGATTTAAGACACAGTCATGTTTCACTTCTTATAAATATGGGATTTTCAGCATTGGAGATTGCAGAACGAATGGGGCATGAAAGTGTAAGAATTACATATCACTATGCACATTTGTTCCCATCAAAGCAGTTGGAGATGATTAATAAACTGGATGAAATTAAAAGGAGAATTAGGAGATGTCTGATAGAAAATTGGATAGCAAAGGAAGATGGCGCAGCAGAGTAGTTGCATTTAGAGTTTCTAATGAAGAAGCAGAGTTATTAAACAGACTTGTAGACATATCAGGACTTACAAAGCAGGATTATTTAATAAAGAAAACAACAGACCATAAAGTAGTTGTAAAGGGTTCCATTCGTGTGTTTGGAGCCCTTAAGGCGCAACTTACATATGTGTATGAAGAATTAAAAAGGCTGGATAAAGTTACGCCTAAAATGATGAATTAATTGAATTGATTAAAGTAATTTCAATGATTCTTTTAAAGATAGAAGAAAACGAGAACCTAAAAGAGCAGCAGAGAGTGGAGAACTTTGAAAAGAAAATGGCAGAACAAAAACGACTTAAAAACAGTAGTATGGGAAACAGAAAGTTAAAAAGTTTTAGAGACGAAGGAGAGAAAACAAATGTGTAAAATAATAGCAATAGCAAATCAAAAGGGTGGAGTAGGAAAGACTACAACAACATTAAATTTAGGAGTGGGTTTGGCAAGAGAAGGGAAGAAGGTCCTTTTAATAGATGCGGATCCTCAGGGAAGTTTGACAATTAGTGTAGGTGTAAATGAACCGGACCAGTTAGATTATACGCTTGCAAATGTGCTTATGGACATAGTAAACGAAGAAAAATTGCCAGCCAATAGAGGAATAGTTAAGCACGAAGAAGGGATAGATATATTGCCATCAAATATTGAATTATCAGGAATAGAAGTTTCTTTGGTGAATGTTATGAGTAGAGAATTGCTAATGAGAGAGTTTATAAGAGAAGTAGAAGATGATTACGATTATATTTTAATTGATTGTATGCCTAGTCTTGGAATTATTACAATTAATGCCCTTGCCTGTGCAGATACAGTATTGATACCAGTGCAGGTTTCATATCTACCGGTAAAAGGTTTACAACAGTTGATAAAGACAATCGCAAGAGTAAAAAGACAGATTAATCCCAAACTAGAGATTGAAGGAATTTTGCTTACAATGATGGACTATAGAACCAATTATGCAAAGGACATTTCAACAGCAATCTATGAAACATATGCAACAAATATTCCAATATTTAAGAGCATAGTGCCAATGTCTGTTAGAGCAGCAGAAACGCCAATTAAAGGTACAAGCATATTTAAACATAATCCAAAAGGAAAAGTAGCACAAAGTTATGTGAAAGTTACAGAGGAGGTTTTAGAACATGGCAACAAGAGAGAAAATTAAATTAACAAGTTACAATGAGTTACTTGGTGTAAACAACGATATGATTAGTGAAATAGATATAAACAAATTGCATCAATTTAAAGATCACCCATTCAGTGTGATTGATAACGAAAAAAATGCTTGAGCTGGTTAAATCAATAGAGAACAATGGAATATTATCACCTTTATTGGTAAGACCTTTGGGCAATGGTGAATATGAAATAATTTCAGGGCACAGAAGAAAGAGAGCCTGTGAAATTGCAGGAAAGGAAAAAGTTTCAGCAATTATAAAAAGATATAAGTCAATGAAGAGGCTATACCACTTATGGTTGATGAAACTTTCAAAGAGAAGATACATTGCCAAGTGAAAAAGCAAAAGCTTAT
>ENA-OQHF01001135-OQHF01001135.1-human-gut-metagenome-genome-assembly--contig:-NODE-1135-length-15001-cov-9.762337_pt1 | contig 15001 bp, 9 predicted proteins | sample MGYA00242559_ERZ504709 | MGnify/ENA primary metagenome ERZ504709 (study PRJEB26092, sample SAMD00036203) | human gut metagenome | host: Homo sapiens | study: EMG produced TPA metagenomics assembly of... | reverse complement strand
CATACCGTCGCAGCATGAGAGCGTCTATGTTGTCGGCGGTGTATTCTAAACCGTTCTGATTCAGCACCCGGACGCGCTTGGCAAGGCACATACTGGCCAGCCCGTAGTCCTGTGTTACGACCACATTCCCCCGGTTTTACCCGGTTCACCAGCGCAAAGTCCACGCTGTCAGAACCTTTATCGAATACCAACGTCTGCGCACCTTCTCGCTCGATTTGGTGAGAGGTGTCGCACAGGATGATGATCGAGATGCCGAACCGCTTTGCAATTTGCAACGTCAGATCGACGACCGGGCAGCCGTCTGCATCGATCAAAATATTCATCGGCTTTCCTCCATCACCCACCGAAATGCTCTTGCGGTACGCAAATCAGCGTCCTTAAAGTGCCCGCCGCTGTTCCATTCAAGGGTGCAGTCTGCGCCACGCTCTGCAAGTCGGCTGCGCAGGGCGCGGATGTTATCGCCCACCACGGCCATGACGGTGTTTTTCGTGCGCTCTTCCTTGTCACCAAGGCTCAGATAAACGCGCTGCGTCTGTATCGGGTGCTGCTGTTCAAACTCCATCCAGTCCGGAAACCAAACAGAGGGCGAGGCGGCACGATACCATAGAACAGATCAGTCTGGGTGGATGCCCACAATGCAAACAGCCCGGCCAGTGAATAGCCGCCCAGAATGATTTTGATGTTTTCCGGAAGATCAAACTGTTGTTTCAGTGACGGAATGACCTGCTCTGTCAGGAAGCGCAATGTCTTCCCGGCCTTACCGCCGAAGCCTTGCTTTCCCCATACAGCAGGGGCTTCCCACGGAGAAAGTGCATCGTTCCAGCTTTCCACCGGGATGGCCACAAACAGATACTTTCGGTTGCTTTGTGCAATAGCCGCCACTTCATGGTCCATGCTCTGCAACTCATGTTCGCCGGTCATTTGGAGCAGCAGGTATTCCGCATGGGCTTCGCCGTAAATGCGGCAAGGTCTGCTCCCGATTTGCATTGTCTGTGCGGTCACTGCGACGTCCTCCCGAAAAAACTTTGATAAGCCCAGTATAGCAACTGAAAATCATTTTGCAATTCAAAGGCGTTCATAGCCGTAGCAAGCAGTGTCTTCGTATATACAAAGACCATTTTTGCGTTGCAAAATGCTTGTTGGGAAATCCCAAACCCTTGAACTACATCCGATGGATGCAGGCTACGCGTTTTTTGCAAAACGCTCTTTCAGCACACCACAGGAATGCGCAGCCATCACGGAATTGTGATGATTACAGGGATTGGGATTGCATCCTAACAAGCGAATGAACACAGCAGAATTTTAATTCTGCGTGCGAATTTAGCCTTTGTGCGCACAAAGGCTCTGCTTGCCACGGTTATGGTTCTGCGAATGCGATTGAGAAACTTTTCATTCGCATTGCAAACCGGGTGGCACTTTTGTATAATTGGTTCAATGAACACACGCATAAAATCGGAGGGGCTGTCCGATTAAAAAAATCTAAAAATGCGCTATTGCAGGCCACTGGGAGGAATAGCATGAACAAGCAGCAACTCGCATCGAAAATCTGGGAATCTGCCAACAAGATGCGCTCTAAAATCGAAGCCAACGAGTACAAGGATTACATTCTGGGCTTCATGTTTTATAAATTTCTGTCGGACAAAGAAGTCAAATGGCTGAAAGAGAATGACTGGACAGACGAATATCTGCCGGATTTGACCGAAGACGATGCCGAAACGCTGGATACCGTTCGGAAGAATGTCGGCTATTTTATCGCCTATGAAAATCTGTTTTCCACATGGATCAGCAAAGGCAGCGACTTCAAGGCTGACGACGTAACGGTGGCATTGCAGGCATTCAGTCGATTGATCGACCCGCACCACAAAAAGGTGTTTGACGGTGTCTTTGCTACGCTGCAAACCGGCCTGTCCAAACTGGGTGAAAGCTCCGGTGCGCGGACAAAGGCCATTCGCGACCTGATCTATCTCATCAAAGATATTCCCATGGACGGCAAGCAGGATTATGATGTTCTCGGCTTTATCTACGAATATCTGATCAGCAACTTTGCAGCAAACGCAGGCAAGAAAGCCGGCGAGTTCTACACGCCGCACGAAGTTTCGCTGCTCATGTCTGAAATCGTGGCGTACCACCTGAAAGACCGGGAAGAGATCAAAATTTACGACCCCACCAGCGGTTCCGGCTCACTGCTGATCAACATTGGTCAGTGTGCCGCACGGTATATGGGCAATGGCAACAACATCAAATACTACGCACAGGAGTTGAAGGAAAACACCTACAACCTGACCCGCATGAACCTTGTCATGCGCGGCATTCTGCCCGACAACATTGTAACGCGCAACGGCGATACGCTGGAGGAAGATTGGCCGTACTTTGAAGAAAACGACCCGGTCAACACCTACGACCCGCTGTTTGTGGATGCGGTGGTATCAAATCCCCCATATTCGCAGGCGTGGAATCCGAACGACAAAGAGAACAACCCGCGCTTTTCGGATTACGGCCTTGCCCCCAAAGGCAAGGCAGACTACGCCTTTTTGCTGCACGACCTGTATCACATCCGCAATGACGGCATTGTGACCATCGTTCTGCCCCACGGTGTTCTATTCCGTGGCGGTGAAGAAGGTACAATTCGCAAAAATCTGATTGACCACAACAACATTGATGCAATCATCGGTCTGCCCGCCAATATTTTCTTCGGCACAGGCATTCCCACCATCATCATGGTGCTGCGGAAGAATAAAAAGGATTCGGACGTTCTGATTATTGATGCGTCTAAGGGCTTTGAGAAGGACGGCAAAAACAATAAGCTGCGTGCCTGCGACATCAAACGCATTGTGGATGCTTACAAGGAACGCCCGGAGAAAATCAAAAAGTTCGCACGCAGAGTATCCCGCGCAGAGATTATCCAGAATGATTACAACCTGAACATCCCCCGGTATGTGGATTCCTCGGAAAAGGCTGAGAGCTGGGATATCTACGCTTCCATGTTTGGCGGCATTCCCGAAGGTGAACTGCAAGACCTATCTGCATACTGGACTGCATTCCCGCACCTGAAAGCGGCTCTGTTCAGCCCGGACAACGAAGCGTATTGCCATCTGAATGTGCAAAACCTGAAAAACGCAGTTCTGAACCACCCGGATGTAGTGGCATTCAAGACCGCCTTCCAGAATGCTTTCGGTGACTTTGATGCCTACTTGAAGTCTGCACTCATCGACGGCATAACGCAGCTGAATGCTGCCGGCGAGGAAGAACGCCTGAGCCGGGAGATCTTTGCACGGCTGGCAGGAATTCCGCTGGTTGACCGCTATGCAGCATACCAGCTTTTGGACGATGACTGGAAGAAAATCGCCATTGACCTTGAAATCATCCAGACCGAGGGTTTTGCCGCAACCAAGCAGGTAGACCCCAACATGGTGCTGAAAAAGGATGCCGAAGTACAGGACGGCTGGGTGGGTCATGTGCTGCCCTTTGAGTTGGTGCAGAACGTTAAAATGCACGAGGAAGTAGCAGCGCTGCGGGCAAAGGAAACCAGACTCTCCGAAATCGCCGGAGAATATGAAAGCCATCTGGACGAACTGAGCGAGGAGGACAAGGAGCAGAACTTTGTGAATGACGCAAAGGACGCCTTTGTTGCCGCTGAGGTCAAAAAGGCCATCAAGGCGCGGGAAGTAGAGCCTGCCACTTTGAGCATCCTGAAAGATGTGGACGCGCTGTTTGCCGAGGAAAAGACCCTGAAAAAGAAAGTCAAGGACGACAGTGCGGCACTCCATCAGCGCACCAAGAGCGTGATCGAGCACCTGACCGATGAAGAAGTGTGTGACCTGCTGCACCGCAAGTGGATCTTGCCCCTGATGGAAAATCTGAACAGCCTGCCGGATGCCGTTCTGGACGATTTTGTGAAGCAGTTGGATGCCGTCTGCAAGAAATACGAAACCACCTTTGAGGACGTAGAGAGCCAGATTGCCGATACCGAGCACGAATTGCTGGGGCTGCTGGACGATTTGCAGGGAAATGAATTTGACATGAAGGGCATTGCAGAACTCAAAAAGTTGCTGGGAGGTGAATGATTATGCAGGATAACGAGAAGAAACCTGCCCTCCGGTTCAAGGGCTTCACTGACCCTTGGGAACAGCGTAAGCTGGAAGAATATCTCGAAGTTTCAGGTCAAAAGAACTTTGAAGGAATATATACCAAAGAAGATGTCTTGTCCGTTTCGGGCGATTTTGGAATTGTGAATCAGATTGAATTTCAGGGACGTTCATTTGCAGGAGCATCCGTTGCCAATTATGGTGTGGTTGAAACCGGCGATATTGTTTACACTAAATCACCCCTGAAATCTAATCCTTATGGCATCATTAAAGCTAATAAAGGAAAAAATGGCATCGTGTCAACGTTATATGCCGTTTACAAGCCAAAACAAAGTGCCAATCCAGAATTTGTCCAGATTTATTTTGAGCAGGATGCCAGAATGAATAATTATATGCACCCACTCGTCAACAAAGGTGCAAAAAACGACATGAAGGTATCCGCAGAAAATGCGCTCAAGGGACAAATCGTTTTTCCTGACATCAAGGAGCAAAGAACAATCTCTGAGTTTTTCCGCAATCTTGACACCCTTATCACCCTTCATCAACGTAAGTTGGAAAAGCTGCAAAACATCAAGAAATCTTGTCTTGAAAAGATGTTTGTATAAAAATAAGTGGTGCAGTATGCCCACAACCAGAAGATGGACGCATCGGCGTTTGTTATTTGGCTAAGGAGCAACGCAATTTCTCTTGCCAATTCAGAATATGCAAAGCAGGCTGATGAATGAAAATTAAGGCAATATCAGACGCTTGGAACAGCTGTGTTTTAAAGCTATCGGGAGTCAAAAATCAAAATTTGAACCGAATACGCAAAACCGAAAGTGAAATTTTCAGCGAACATTCGGTAGGCGGTGGAAAATAGCTGCTGAAAGTGTGCATTTGCTCCTACTTGGGAACAGCGTAAGGTAGGAGACCATCTTATTCCAAGTAAGCTTCCGGGACATACAGGAGTTGATGCTAGAAAACTAACAGTAAAACTCTGGGGAAAAGGCGTTGTCGAGAAAACAGATTCGTACGGTGGGAGTGAACACACACAATACTATGTTCGTCATGCAGGCCAGTTTATGTATGGCAAATTGGATTTTCTCCATGCAGCATTTGGAATTGTTCCAGCAGAACTGGACAATTACGAATCTACGCTTGATTCACCCGCATTCGATTTGAGCGAAATCAATGGAAAGTTCTTGGTTAGCAGAGTTTGTAAGGAGGACTTCTACCTCAAATACGGAACGATAGCAAACGGCAGTAGAAAAGCAAAACGTATTCATGAAGATACGTTTATGGATATGCCGATACTTGTACCTGAACTCGAGGAACAAGAAAGAGTGGCAGCTCTATTAGAAGCATTAGATACCCTTATCACCCTTCATCAGCGTAAGCTGGAAAAGCTTGTACAAATTAGAAAAGCCTTCGCAGAGAGGTGCTTTTTGCAAAGTCGAAAGGAGTTCGTTATGGCGTTTACAAAAGAAGCCGATTTTGAAGAGGCGGTGGTAAAGCTCCTGATAGAACGCGGCTGGAAAGATGGTGTGCTAAAGAACTACACAGAACAGCAGCTGATCCAGAACTGGGCGAACATCCTTTTTGAAAACAACCGTGGCATTGACCGACTGAACGATTATCCGCTGACGGATGGCGAGATGCAGCAGATCATGGAACAGGTCATGAACGCGAAAACGCCGATGAAGCTGAATAAATTTATCAACGGCAAAAGTGTGCTCATCAAGCGTGACAATCCTGACGATAAGCTGAATTTTGGCAAAGAAGTGTCCCTGAAAATCTATGACCGTCTGGAAATTGCAGCCGGACTTAGCCGCTACCAGATCGCAGAGCAGCCAAAGTTCCCCACCAAGTCCAAAATTTTGAATGACCGCCGCGGCGATTTGATGCTGCTCATCAATGGTATGCCGGTCATTCACATGGAACTGAAAAAGAGCGGTGTTTCCATCAAACGGGCTTGCAACCAGATTGAAAAATACGCGGCAGAGGGCATTTTTACGGGACTGTTCTCGCTGGTGCAGATTTTTGTGGCCATGAACCCGGAAGAAACGGTCTACTTTGCCAATCCTGGCCCGGAAGGACAATTCAACCCCAGCTACTATTTCCATTGGGCGGACTTCTACAACGAGCCGATGAACGACTGGAAAGACGTTACAACGGCACTTTTGTCTATCCCGATGGCGCATATGTTGGTGGGCTTTTATACCGTTGCCGATGGTTCCGATGGCATTTTGAAGGTGATGCGCAGCTATCAGTACTACGCTGCCAGCAAAATTTCGGATGCCGTTTCCAAGGCGAAATGGGAGAATGACCAGCAGCGCGGCGGCTACATCTGGCACACCACAGGTTCCGGCAAGACCATGACTTCTTTCAAGTCCGCTCAACTGATTGCATCTTCCAAGGATGCGGACAAAGTGATTTTTCTGATGGACCGAATCGAGTTGGGCACCCAGAGCCTGAAAGAATACCGCAACTTTGCAGGGGAAAACGAGGAGGTGCAGGCTACCGAGAACACGGATGTTCTTGTGGACAAGCTGAAAAGCACTTCGCCGTCCGATACGCTCATCGTGACTTCCATCCAGAAGATGAGCAACATCAAGGATGATGCACAAAACAAGCTGAACCCCAACGACATTGCGCTGATCAACGCAAAGCGGTTGGTTTTTATCGTGGACGAGTGCCACCGTTCCACCTTTGGCGATATGATGCAGACCATCAAGCATACATTCCCGAAAGCACTGTTCTTTGGTTTTACCGGTACGCCGATCCAAGGCGAAAACCAGAAGAAAATGAGCACCACCGCCACCGTTTTCGGCAACGAACTGCATCGGTACAGCATTGCAGACGGCATCCGGGATCACAACGTGCTGGGCTTTGACCCTTACAAGGTGCTGACCTTCAAGGACAGCGACTTGCGGAAAGCGGTCGCACTGGAAAAAGCAAAGGCATATTCTGTGGACGAAGCTCTGGCCGACCCACAGAAGAGCAAGGTGTTTTATAAGTATCTGAATCTGCCGATGGCAGGCGGAAAAGATGCGCTCGGTGAGGAGATAAAGGGCATCGAGGATTATATTCCCAACACCCAGTATGAGGGCGAAGAACACCAGAAAGCCGTGGTGGAGGACATTTGCGAGAACTGGCAGACCCAGAGCCGCAACAGCAAATTTCATGCCATTTTTGCAACCTCCAGCATCCCGGAAGCCATCCAATATTACAAGCGGTTCAGAGAAGCCGCACCATGGCTGAAAGTCACCGCACTATTTGACCCCAACATTGACAACAACGGCAAAGGCATCACCAAAGAAGAAGGGCTAAAAGAGATCGTAGAAGACTATAACGCCCGCTATGGACAGGACTTCAGCATTCCGACCTTTGCCAAGATGAAAAAGGACATTGCGGCACGGCTGGCGCACAAATTGCCCTACCAGCGCATCGAGCGCACCCCGGAAAAACAGCTTGATCTGCTAATCGTGGTGGATCAGATGCTGACAGGCTTTGACTCCAAGTGGATCAACACCCTGTATCTGGATAAAATGCTGCAATACGAAAATCTGATTCAGGCGTTCTCCCGCACCAACCGACTGTTTGGCGATGACAAACAGTTTGGCACCATCAAGTATTACCGCCGTCCGCACACGATGGAGAAAAACATCGCAGATGCGGTAAAAGAGTATTCCGGCGATAAACCGTTTGGCCTGTTTGTAGATAAACTGGACAAGAACGTGGAAAAACTGAATGCCCTCTATGCGGAGATCAAAGATCTGTTTGTGTCGGCGGGCATTGAAGAGTTTTCGCAGATCCCTGCGGATATGGCAGAGCGCAAAAAGTTTGCCGACCTGTTCCAGTCCTTCAACGAAAATCTGGAAGCAGCCAAGGTGCAGGGCTTCGAGTGGGATAAGCCCATTGTGATCATCAACGAGGATGCAGATGAGAAAACGGAACTTCATGCGGACTTTGACGAGAGAACGTTCAAAGTGCTGGCACTCCGCTATAAAGAGCTGTTCACGCCGAATCCGGATGGCAGTGAAAATGACCCGGACGATGACGTTCCCTATGCGGTGAACAGCTATCTGACCACCATTGATACTGCTGACATCGACACGGATTACATGAACTCCCGCTTTGAAAAGTACCTGAAAATTTTCTATCAGGAGGGTGCAGAAGCAGAAGCCATCCATCAGGCCGAAACGGAGCTGCACAAGACCTTTGCCACCCTCTCGCAGGAAGAACAGAAATATGCGAATATTTTCCTGCACGACATTCAAAGCGGCGCAGTGGTTCCGCAGCCGGGAAAGACCTTGCGGGAGTACATTGCCGAGTACATCGCCCAAAAGCAGAACGACCAGATCCACAAAGTAGCTGAAGTTTTCGGCTTGGACGAAAAGAAGCTGCGGGCATTCATGCGTGCAAACATCACCGAAGCCAACATCAACGAGTTCGGACGTTTTGATGACTTGAAAGCCACTGTGGACAAGGCAAAAGCAAAGGCATATTTTGAGGCAATTGAGGGGACAAAACTCATTCCTCCCAAAGTGCCTGTCAAGTATGATAAACTCTTGCGCGAGTTCATCGTAAGTGGCGGATTTGACCTAAAAATGCCGAAAGAATCATAAAATGGGTGCAAAATCACCCTGCTGACCAAGAGCTGAGGCGCGTCCTCGGCTCTTTTTTCGCGCCAAAATCCCAAAACACACCTACTTGGGAACAGCGTAAGTTTGAAGAAATAGCGGTACGTTCCTCTGTTATGAGTGATAAAAAAGGACTTCCGCGTGTTGAATACGAGGACATTATTTCAGGTGCTGGCCGACTTAATAAAGATATAAAATTAAAAGAAAGCGAAAAAGTGGGCATTGTATTTCATAAGGGAGATGTTCTTTACGGAAAACTTCGTCCGTATCTACAAAATTGGCTTTTAGCGTCATTTAATGGCCTTGCCGTAGGAGATTTTTGGGTTTTGCAACCTCAAAACACAGATAGCAGTTTTCTATACCGATTGGTACAGAGCCAGCAATTTGACGAGGTTGCTAATCAATCGACTGGAACAAAGATGCCAAGAGCGGATTGGAAACTTGTTTCAAAAACAAAATTTGCGATGCCGCATTCAGTAGATGAACAAGCTGCCATTGGCGCATACTTTGAGCATCTGGACACCCTTATCACCCTTCATCAGCGTGAGCATATAAAACCGATTTTGGAGGTAAAACGTGTTAAACGAAATGAATGAAAACAACCTGTTCTGCGATTATTATGAGCAGTGGGTTGCTGTATACAAAGAGGGTGCAGTTCGCCCGGTTACATTGGATAAGTACAAAATGACCCTTTCTTGGGTAAAAAAACTCGCTCCTACTTTGAAACTCTGTGAGGTTTCCAGAGTGACCTATCAGCAGCTTTTGAACGATTATGCCGTAGGCCACGAGCGTCAGACCACGATGGACTTCCACCATCAACTGAAAGGCGCCATCATGGATGCTGTGGATGATGGACTGATCGTGAAAGACCCAACCCGAAAAGCGATCATCAAAGGCAAGCCCCCGGTGCCTAAAAAGGTGAAATACCTGAACCAGTTTGAACTGCATCTTTTGTTGAGCGACTTGGATCTACAGGGAAAACTCAACTGGGACTGGATGATTTTGCTGATTGCCAAAACCGGCATCCGCTTTTCCGAAGCTTTGGCGATCACTCCTGCGGATTTTGACTTTTCGCACCAGATGCTTTCCATCAATAAAACATGGGATTATAAGGGGAACGGCGGATTTCTGCCGACAAAAAATAAATCGTCTGTCCGTAAAATTCAAATTGACTGGCAGACGGTGATTCAGTTCGCAGCACTGGTAAAAGACGTTCCTGAAGATAAGCCGATTTTCGTGTTCAAGGAACACGCCTACAATTCCACTGTTAACGATGTTCTGGAACGGCACTGCGACCGGGCCAAGATCCCGGTCATCTCGGTACATGGTCTGCGGCATACCCACGCTTCGGTGCTTTTGTTTGCAGGGGTATCCATTGCAAGCGTAGCAAGGAGGCTGGGGCATTCCAGCATGACAACCACGCAGAAAACCTACCTGCACATCATTCAGGAACTGGAAAATCAGGACATCGACCTTGTAATGCGGTCACTCTCTGGATTAAGCTGATAAAATAATCAACCATCGCTCGCGCTGGTGAAGGATGATAAGAGAAAAGCCAAACCTCAAGCTGTACAGGATGTACGGTGAGGTTTGGCTTTTTGGTATCAGCTGCTCTTTTGATTTTCGTTCATAATTCTTCTGGCTCGTCCGCGCGTGGTGTCCTCAAAGGTTTCATCCTCGCTGAATCGTAGCCAATAGGGGTCTTCCATCAGGCAGGCGTTGGTGCGTTTGACGATTTCCCATGCATTGTAGTTCGGCAGACCCATCATTTTCAGAATTTCCTTGCAGTCCATCCGATTTTTCGGAAAGATTCGTTTCTTTGCCCAAACCACCACATCAACCAATGGAACTTCACGTTTGTCACCGATGAAAAGGTTCAGTGGGAGGCTGTACTGCGGCACGCCCTCATTTGCGCAAAGAGACTGCCCATCTTCGCTTAGGTGTGCAATTTCTTTTTCATCCATCATCAATTTCAGATAGGCCATTTTATCACCCCATGGCGGCTTTCAGGTAGTGCAGACGGTATTTCAGGTATTGACGGATCGCAGATGCTCTTTTTTCGCTCAACAATGCAAGAATAGGCGAGATGGACTGAATGATTTCACTATACAACTCGTCCAAGTCACGCGTTGGCAGCACAGGCTCATCGATCATCTTGATTTGCTGGGCATGGTGACTGCGGAACGGTTTGGCTTTGTCGAACTGATAACGGAGCTTCGTGTCAGTCAATTCTTCATCCGTTGCCCACGCAAGCAGACTACCGCCATTGTCGTAAATAGGCGGAGCATAATTTTTTCCATCCCGGACGATCACATCAAAATTGTTTTCGTGGCGGTCTTCGTTGCCGATAAAGGCGTCAAATGCCAGCATTTGATAAAGCCACTTCTTACCATATAGTTCTATCGCATACTGGAACAATGCTTCCGGTGAAGCGGCTCGACCGCTGGCAAGGAAATGGGCATCAGCCAAGTCTGCAAAATGATACAGCTGTTCATCGTCCGTTGTGAACTTGGGGCAGACGCTGACCACATCGCAGGAATAGGTCTGAATGTCGGGAAAGAGTTTGGCAGGCATCAACGTATATTCTACATGGGGCAAATTCAGCACCTGTGCAATCAGTGATGCCATCACCTCAGAATACGGCTCATGCCCAGCGGTTCCGGCCTCTGTGATGGAGTTGCCCTTGACCATAACAAGCTGATCATCTACATGATACCAGCCCTTTGAGAGCATTCCACGGCTCGTCCGTGTTTCACGCTTTTCAACCAACTGGATTTTTGCAGGAACTTCAATTGGGCTCATGGTATCACGCTCCTTTGCCCCATTATACCATGTTTGGATGGATAGACAAGGTAAACTATGGTCAATAGCAAAAATCAAAATATCAAATTGTTTTTTGAAATTTGAAGTAGAAAAGTCAAATCAAATATGAAATTTCGATAGAAACATTAAATTTTTCGCTCAATAAGTGAAATGAACGCTCAAAAAAATGAAATCCAAACCACAAAAGTGAAATTTGATGGTTGAATACTGAAAAAGTGTTAAAAAGATTTTAATATTCTAAATTCGACTTGAACTGTTTTTTGCATATCGTCCTTGCAGATAGCCTTTGGCAATATTCTCGCCTTTCCGCGGGGAGAATTCCGTCAAAGCATAAACATCGGTCTGCATGGTTCTCTCGTTCTTCTCTGCAAACCAGATTTGATCCCGGCGCAGCAGCGTCAAATCGAGAAGCCCAGTATCGTGGGTGGTGAAGATAAGCTGTGCATGGTTTGTGTTGATGGTGCTATCCTGCACCATCTCGATCAGATGCCGGGTCAGAAGCGGGTGCATACTGGATTCGATTTCATCCACGACCAGCACGGCCCCGGATTCCAGAGCGGTCAGCCACATCCCGATGCGGGAGAAGAACCGCTGTGTGCCGACCGATTCCAGCCCCAGAGGAAGCCAGAATCCCTTGGGAGCACCGTCCCCGGAATCCAGCGTGTGCAGGGCAGAGATGATCGGTTCGTCCTTGGAGCCGGTAATGCGGATGTCCTTGATGCCAAGGTCTGCATACAGCATTTCATGCAGGATACGGCTCTTTTCAGAGCCGCCCTGCCGGATAGCAGACAAGGTGGCATCCAGCCGCATTTCGGTTCCCATGAAGCCAGTCAGCTTTTCAAAGAACCACAGATAGGCCTTTTCGGTCTGGGGGCAGTTCCATTCGTTAGAGCTGGACAGGTAAAGTCGATTTTCTGCGGTGCGTCCGGCAAGGGTAGACTGCTCCTGAATATTCTCGCGGAACTGATAACCATTGCCTTCTCTGGAAAAAATCAGAGCCTCCCGACCATTGGGCCAGTGATAGAGATATTCGGTCAGGATTTTGGCTTTATCGAAAGAGAATCCGTAGGCATACTTAATGCCGTTGTAGAAGTAGATGACCTCAAAACTGGTGGGCTGCGGAGGCTGTTCTGTAAAGGCAAACGGTTCCTGCGGCAGAGCTTCGCCTTTGAGCAGCTTGGCATACCGTCCGCAGACCATCTCACGCATGAGCAGGAGTGCATGGAGGACGTTGCTCTTTCCGGCCGCATTTGCGCCGTACAGTGCAAGGACGGGCACGAGCTGCTTTTTGTCGTCCGGTGAAATCAGGCGGTCGGACAGACTTTTATCTGTGGAAGCCTTCATGCTGATGATGGCGATATCCCTGATAGAACGGTGGTTTGTAACGGAAAATTGAAGCAGCATCGCAAAACCTCCCAAGTGTTTTCTGGATTCAGTATACTCCATTCTTGGCAGGAAATCAAATTTTAACTTCAAAATTTGCAGAAAAATTTCAAAATTAAAACACAAAATCGAACTTAGAGGTTTTTGATGCTGAAACAGAAACATGAGGAACAGTTGAAATCACTCTGCGTACACGATCTCCCTCATCACCACTTCTTCCGCCTGCGCTTTCAGCCCGTTCATGTGCGCCACCCAGAGAAGCTGTGCGCGCTCTTTGTCCGGCGCAGGGAACTTGTCTGCCAAGACCGCAATCGTGCGCTCTGCCTGCTCTGAGGCGGCTCTCTGGACTTCCTGCAAATGCGGCCAGAGCGAACCGTTCAGAAGCATCCGGTTATACAGCACCGGCCGCTGGGTCTTGAGATAGGTCAGGCGCATCCGGGCGTACTTGCCCAGAGATTCGTGGTTGTCAGTCTGCGACAGGGTGAGCAGGGGCAGTTGATAGTCCCCGACCTGTGCATAGTGGATCTCGGTGCGGACAGTCGTTTCGTTTTTCATTGTAAATCTCCTTTTCGTTTGGTTTTCAACGTCTTTTGCGGCAATGGTGGAAAATAGCGGTCACCTCTTCCGGTTCTGCGCTGTCAGCCAGTTGCCCTGCGCCTGATAGTAGTGCTCCATCGTGGTGGGGGCGTTCAAGATGGTGGTGCGCAGATAGGCCATGATGTTCTTGATGGGCTGGGTGGTGTTGGACATCACATCGAAGATGTACTCAATGTGTTGGCTGGTCAGCTTGTCCAGCCGCAGCCGAATGGCCTTGGTGGTCTGCGGCTGTTTGCCGATGTACTGGGTCTGTCGTGGACAGCAGTACATCTCCACAATGTTGTCCAGCAACTCCTCCAGCTTGTCGGGGTCGTACCGCTGGGCAAGGGTTTCAATCTCTAGCCGTTCCCGGAACTCCTCCCGCACCTGTGCTTCCATCTGGTCAAAATCCGCAGATTCGTCCGTCTGCCCTGATAGATTAGTACTTTGTCTTTTAGTATTTTGTTTATTAGTATTTTGTTGCGTTGCCTTTTCCAAATTGGGCTCAGCCAAATTTGGAAAATCCAAAAATGGTGAAGAACAAGGTTTCATGCGGCTTTTCGGACTTTTGGTTGCGGACGGGTCCGACGGCTCGCCTTCCTTGCCGGGAACGGCAGGAGTGTCCTCGACAGGCGATTCGTAGACCTGATAATCGTAGTCGATGATCTGCCCTTTGGCATTGCGGACTTTCTGACGGTGGACGTAGCCGTGTTCTTCCAGTTCCAGAACAGCGGTGCGTACACTGTCCAGACCATCCTTGCAACCAACGGTCAGCCCTTTCAGGCTGTAATCCCAATCGTCCGGCAGGGAGAGCATATAGGACAGCAGGCCCTTTGCCTTCAGAGACAACTTCTTATCCTGAAGATGGTAGTTGCTCATGACGGTGTAGTTGACGTTTTTGTTGACGCGGAATGTGGACATGGCGGCTTCCCTTTCAGCCCGGTTTGCGGGCAAAAGAAAACGCAGCGTCCCCGGCTTTCGGGAAACGCTGCGTTCAGACAGAGAAGCCTGCTGTGAGCTGGCACAGCAACGGCAGCACTGGTATATTCTAACGAACATCTAACGGAACTGCACCTGAAATGCAGCCCCTGACGCTTTGTGTGAAAGGAGGCTTTTCTAACGGCGCTTCGCAAAAAGTGGTCGATTTTGCCTGTAAATTACGTTGATGTGCCACTTTTGCGAGGCGCAGAAAATGCCGACGACTGCCCATGACAGCCGAACGAAACCAGCTTCCTCCAACCGATTCAAAGACTCGAAATCGTTTTGTCCTTAATCGGGCACGTGGGTTCGAATCCCACCATCTCCGCCAGAGGCGCAGATTCAAACGAATCTGCGACTTTTTATTTTGCGCTTTTACTGCTTGGAACGCAAAAGCATCGGCAAAAACCGGGCCGCAGATGTCCGTTCTCTCCTAAATTCTCTCCAACAGGAACTTTAACCGGTCACCTGTTGAATCTGTTAAAAATACTACTGTTTGTTGAGACTGCTGTATCTTTGCATCCACTTGAATAT
>ENA-OQHF01001132-OQHF01001132.1-human-gut-metagenome-genome-assembly--contig:-NODE-1132-length-15029-cov-2.270769_pt1 | contig 15029 bp, 18 predicted proteins | sample MGYA00242559_ERZ504709 | MGnify/ENA primary metagenome ERZ504709 (study PRJEB26092, sample SAMD00036203) | human gut metagenome | host: Homo sapiens | study: EMG produced TPA metagenomics assembly of... | reverse complement strand
ATACATACTATAGAATTGGTGGTGCGGTCGGAAAAACAGAACACATCATCTTTGCAAAACTCACCGGTCGGCATGGTTGCTACTCACATTTTGCGACGTATAGACTGATTCGAAAAATCAAGCAGGTGAAGCCGGATGTGATCCATCTGCATAATATTCATGGCTGGTATCTGAACTGGAAAATGCTGTTCGACTACCTGAAAAAAAGGCAAACATCCCCGTTATCTGGACGTTGCATGATTGTTGGTCCTTCACCGGACACTGTCCGCACTTCATGGCAATTGGGTGTGAAAAATGGAAAACCGGCTGTCACGATTGCGCTCTGTATAAATCTTACCCAGGTTGTTTCTTTGATGATTCGCGTTTTCAGTATGACTATAAGAGGCAATGCTTTACTGGTGTTCCTAATTTAACGATCGTTACACCTTCGCAATGGCTGGCGGATTTGGTAAAGCAGTCTTTCCTGAAAGACTATGATACGGTGGTTATCAACAATGGTATTGATGTGACAAAATTTTAAGCCGAGGGCAACCGATTTTAGATTAAAACATGGTTTGGAAAGCAAAATCATCCTTCTGGGCGTTGCATTTGACTGGACGCTTAAAAAAGGCTTGGATGACTTCAAACGGTTGGCAGAGGATCTGTCGGAAGAGTGTGCAATCGTATTGATAGGTGTATCGGAAGCTGTTGCAAAGACTTTTGCCGGATAGAATTATTTCCATCGCCTGCACACAGAATCAGGAGGAACTTGCAGAAATTTATTCAGCTGCGGATATTTTTGTGAACCCCACATGGGAAGATAACTTTCCGACGGTCAATCTGGAGGCACTCGCTTGTGGAACGCCCATTGTTACATATAAGACGGGTGGAAGCCCAGAGAGCATAACGGAAAGTACGGGTAAGGTTGTTCCATATAAGGATTATATAGCTTTAAAAAACGCCATTGTTGACATGAAGGATGATAAAGCATCAATGTCGGGGGCATGTATGGAAAGAGCAAAATTGTATGAGCAGAAAGACGCATATTGTAAATACATTGAGCTGTATAAATCAATCTTGGAGAAATAAAAAATGGATAAATATTTAGTTGATGTACCAGTCAAAATCAATATCTGGATACGCACAGAATGTCAAAAGCAGCAATTTGAGATTATTAAGAAAGCGAAACCAAGCATTTTGTTTATTATGTCGGATGGCGGACGGAACGAAAAGGAATGGCAGGCAATTCGCGCAAACCGAAAGTTGATAGATGAAGGAATTGATTGGGAGTGTACCGTTTATCGCATCTATGAGGAACAGAATCAAGGCATGTATGCGATGGCTCGCAAAGTACATAGTTTGATTTGGAACACAGTGGATCGGTGTATCTTCCTCGAAGATGATATTTTGCCATCTGTCAGCTTCTTCCGATACTGTGCAGAGCTGCTCGAAAGGTATAAGGATGATTTGAGAGTAAACGTTATATGCGGTATGAATCATCTGGAAATTTCTGAAGAGGTAAATGCGGACTACTTCTTTTCCAGGCAGGGCTCTATTTGGGGAATCGCCACATGGCGCAGAGTATATGAACAATACAATGATTTTGAGTATGGAAAAGACCATTATGTAATGGGGCTGCTGAAAGAGCGAACAAAACACAACCAGATATTCTGGAAAAGAATCGAAGCGTATGCACAGCAAAATCTGTACGAAGGTCATGTTGCGTGGACAGAGTACTTCCTGGAATTTGGTGTATACGGACATAATCAGCTGCAGATCATCCCTAAGAAAAATCTGGTTTCTAATATTGGCTGTACTAAGGACTCAGCACATGCAGATGATTTGAAACTTATGCCAAGCGGTATACGTGGCGTGTTTAACATGAAAACATACGAACTCGATTTTCCGTTGAAGCATGCCAAATATGTGATTCCGGATGTCCAGTATGAAAAAAAAGAAATAGATCATGGCATATAACTATCCCTGGAGATCGCGCTGCTACTGGATCGAAAAAGTGTGGTTAAAAATACGATACGGGTATTGGAAGGATGCCTTTATAACAGTTGTGAATCGTGCAAGGAGAACAGTGAAAATTGAAAAGTGAACAAAATCTGAAGGAACGTGCTGTTGGTGGTGCAATCTGGAAATTTGCCGAAAAACTCGGAATGCAGCTGATGCAGATTGTAATCCAGATCGTTCTGGCACGCATCCTTCTGCCGGAAGATTATGGAATCATTGGGCTGCTATCTATTTTTATCAATATCTCCGATGTGTTTATCTTGCAGGGATTTACTACCGCACTGATTCAAAAAAAGGATGCGGATTCCATAGATTACTCATCAGTCTTTTTTGCAAATCTTCTGATGTCTGTTGTGATTTATGGTGTGTTCTATTTGATTTCTCCTGCTGTTTCACGGTTTTACAATACTCCGGCATTATGTGATGTGATGCGTGTAATGTCCATCAATATTATTATTGGTGCATTCTGTGCGGTACATAACGCAATCGTCTCAAAAAATCTTCAATTCAAAATCAGCTTTATAAGAAACATTGCGAACACCGTTACGCAAGGAATCGTTGGAATCGGAATGGCCTGCCTTGGGTGTGGTGTGTGGTCTTTGGTCGGCTCAAAAATCGCAGGCACATTTGTTGGTATGGTTATCCTGTGTGCGACTGTTAATTGGAAACCGCAATTTGTTTTTTCCCTGCAGCGCATTAAAGGATTGTTCCAATATAGTTCCAAAGTTCTGGCGACAAATCTTCTCAACACTATTTTTAACAATATTCATTCGCTGATTATTGGTCGGTACTTCTCAACGGTTGATGTTGGCTATTATCAACGGGGACAGCAAATCCCACAAGCTGCCATGACCGCTGTGGATGGGAGCTTAACAGAAGTACTATATCCGACGCTGTCACTGCTTCAGAATGAACCTGAACGTTTGAAAAGTGCGTTAAGGCGTTCGATGAAGACAAGTATGTATATCATATTGCCGATGCTTACTGGTCTTATGATTACGGCACGGCCATTGACATTGCTTTTACTAACCGATAAATGGCTACCGAGCGTCCCGTTCATGCAGTTGACCTGCCTGATTACGATGTTCTGGCCGCTTTCGGCAAGAAGTCATGCGCTGAATGCAATCGGTCGAAGCGATGTGACGTTGAAACTGTCTATTATTTCAAAAGTACTGACATTGGTTATGATAGTAGTGTGTATCCCGCTTGGTATTTATGCAATCATGTGGGGGACATTGATTGCTTCTTTTGCATCTTTTTGGATCACAAGCATTTATGCAAAAAAATATCTAAACTATTTTATAAAAGAACTCTTTAGTGACATTGGAAGCTCCATTTTATTAAGTGTCGGAATGGCATTTGTTGTGGTATTTCTAAGCAAAATTAAGATGGCGCTCCTTCTTAGCCTCATGCTCCAGATTTTTGGCGGAGTTGTGTTTTATATTGCTCTGTCGGCAGTACTGCATCTGGAAAGCTTTGAATATCTGCTGGGCATGATCCGCCCGGTTCTGAAAAAGTTTTGCAAGAAGGTAAGGACGGTATATGGTGAAAAAAATTCTTTTGTTAGGCGGTTCGGCACAACAGGTCGTCGCCATCGAGACAGCAAAGCAGCGGGGCTATTATACGGTCTTGTGTGACTTTCTCCCGAACAACCCGGTCAGTATACGGCGGATAAATTTTATCTGGTCAGCACAACGGATAAGGATGCTGTGCTGGAAGTTGCGCAGAAGGAGCAGGTCGATGGTGTACTGGCTTATGCTTCCGACCCTGCGGCACCCACAGCGGCTTACGTGGCAGAAAAGATGGGCTTGCCGGGTAGTCCCTATGAATCTGTAGAGATTCTCTGCAACAAGGATAAATTCCGTGCGTTCCTGAAAGAAAATGGCTTTTGCACGCCGGAGGCGAAGGGATACACGGATATTGAAGATGCGATTCTGGATATCCAGAACGGTTATTTTAAGTATCCAATCATCGTAAAACCGGTGGATTCTTCCGGAAGCAAGGGCGTCAGCCGAATCGATTCTTTTGAGCAGGCGGAAGGACTTCTGGAGTATGCAATGTCGTATTCCCGCGGGCATCGCATCATTGTGGAAGAGTTTGTAGAAAAATATGGCTACCAAATCGCCGGAGACGGTTTATCTGTCGATGGAAAGTTGGTATTCCGCTATTTTGCCAATGACCATTTTGACACCCGGTGCAAAAATCCGTTTGTTCCGGTGGCGGCCAGTTTCCCATACAATATGCCGGATGATGTACAGGATAAGATCCATGCGACGATTCAGTGTCTGCTTACTCTGCTTGGGATGCGCACTTCGACCTACAACTTTGATATGCGCATCGATAAGGATTACAACGTGTACCTTATGGAGGTTGCTCCCCGCGACGGCGGAAATTATATTCCGCAGGCGATTCGGTATGCGACTGGCGTGGATTTGGTGGAGTGCTCGGTTAAGGCCGCAATGGGTGAGAAAATTGAAATTCCAGAGCATATTCAGCCGCAGGGCTGCTGGGCCTACTATGCAGTCCACAGCCTGAAGGACGGCATCCTGAAGCAAGTCGCTATCGACCCGGAGGTCGAAAAAAATCATATCGTTGAAAAATCACCTGCTTGTCAAATCGGGAGATGAGATACATTCGTTTATTGGCGCAAATTCCACATTGGGCATTCTGGTTATGAAATTTGATTCTCTTGAGCAGATGCTGGATATGATTGAACATGCGGATAAGTGGATTCGAATCGAGTATAAGTGAGGAATGGAAAGTGAAAAAGGTTGTTGTATTGGTGCCAGCGGAAATACAGGGACATATTTATAAAGTATTTTTAGAACATAATTGTGATAAAGAATATGAAGTGGTTGCTGTTGGAACACGCGAAACCGATAAATTTGATAATCTTGGTGTGAAGTATTATCAGGTTGATATAACTAAAAAAGAACAGTTCGATAAACTTCCTCAGGATAGTTTATGCGGCTGTGGATTTGGCGGGAGCAATGCCTGCTCGCATGAAAGGGTATAATCCACAATATTATATTGACGTCAATATTACTGGTAATTTGAACATTCTGGAATACTGCCGTAACAATCATGCGGATAGAATCCTTTTTGCCCAGAGTTTCGGCGATATTAAAGATTATGGTGAAACCGAACTGATTTTGAAGGCGGATATGCCAAGAAAGTTTAGCTTTTCTTCGGATCATACCATCTATGTTATGACAAAAAATTTTCATGGTGGATATGATGGAAAACTACTATGAAATGTATGGTTTGAAGAAATTCGTTTTTAGGCTTCCGACCATTTATTTGTATTCACCGATTGATACCTATTATGTTGATGGTGCTCCTAGAAAAATTGGCTACCGGTTGCTTATTGATAAAGCCCGGACAGGAGACCCCATTTGAAGTATGGGGAGGATGCAAACCGTGTAAAGGATATGGTTTTATGTGAAGGACTTCTGCCAAATGCTCTATAAAGCGTTATTCGTAAACCGTAACTGCGGTTATTATAACGTTGGTACAGGAGTGGGGGACTTCTCTGCTGGACCAGATTCAAGGAATGGTGGAAGTTTTCTCTTCTCCTAATAAGCAATCCCAGCTTATCATGCGTCCGGATAAACCGAATGCGCCTCAATATATTATGGATATTACTCCGGCTCGAGAAGAACTTGGGTATATTCCGCAGTATAGTTATATCGATATGCTGAAGGATATAAAGCACGAAATGGAAATTGCTGAAAATAATGCGGGGAGGGACAGAAAGATTTAATTCAGTAAAAGAGTGCGGCGGATATATTGAACTCGAAACATTTCACGGAAAACTTCTTCACGAAGGTGCTATTGCGCTGAACTGCGGCAGAGGTGCATTGGAATACCTTTGTGAGGCAAAGAAGGTTCAAAAATTGTATCTGCCGCGCTTTCTCTGCTCCTCTGTCCCGAACCTTTGCAAGAAAATCGGCGTGGAATTTGAGTATTATCCCATCAACAAGAATTTTGAACCGGTTTTCCAGCAGGAGCTTGGGGATGGAGAATGGCTTTACATTGTAAATTTCTATGGACAGCTCAGCAATGACTATTTGAGCATCTGCAAACAGAAATATGGTCGTATCATCGTGGACAACGCACAGAGCTATTACCAGATGCCCGTGCCGGGGGTGGATACCCTTTATACCTGCCGGAAATATTTTGGCGTGGCCGATGGTGCATTTCTACACACAGATGCACAGCTTGAACGAGAGCTTCCGAGGGATGAATCCTTTGAACGAATGCACTTTCTACTGGGACGCTATGAACGCAGTGCCAATGAGTTTTATGGGGAATACGCTGCAAACAATAAGCTGTTTGCAACAGAGCCGGTCAAGAAAATGTCTCGCCTGACGGAGAATCTTTTGTGTGGAATCGACTACACGGATACTGCGAAAAAGCGACAGGAAAACTTTGAGTTTCTGAATGCAGAGCTAGGAAGCATAAATGAACTGTCGCTGAAAAGCGTATACGGTGCATTTATGTATCCGCTGCTGATTAAGGATGGCGCGGCAATTCGGAAAGTCTCGCAAAAAGAAAAAATCTACATTCCAACGCTGTGGCCGAATGTGCTGGAAGAGTGTGAACAGGACAGTCTGGAGTGCCGCTATGCGGCGGATATCCTGCCGATTCCGGTGGATCAGCGTTATGGGGAAGACGATATGAAGTACTTGGTGGAGGTGATAAAACGTGTTTCATCTGAGAGAACTTGAGCGGAAAGACCTGCCCGCAATCAACAAATGGCGGAACGATCCGGAGTTGATTGCACTTCTGGGGGCACCGTTCCGCTATATCAATCTGGATGTTGATACAAGATGGTATGAATCTTACATGGGTAACCGTGGCAGTGCGGTGCGCTGTGCGATCACAGAGGATGACAAAGATGAGATTCTGGGGCTGGTCAGTCTGGTTTCCATCAACTATATGAACCAGTCGGCTGAATTTCACACCATGATCGGTGATACGCAGAATCAGGGCAGAGGCCTTGGTACGTTTGCTGTGCGTTCAATGCTCGACCACGCATTCAACAACATGAACTTGCAGCGAGTGGAGCTGACGGTTCTGGAGGACAATGTGCGGGCAAAGCATCTGTATGAAAAGTGTGGCTTCGTTTATGAGGGACGGAAGCGCATGGCAAAATACAAAAACGGAAAATTTGTCGATATGCTGATGTATTCGATTCTGAGATCTGAGTTTTCTATGGGGGGGGTGACGCCTAAACTGCCTGCATGGCAGATCTTGGCCACATCGGAGCAACACGAAATGAATGCAGTAATCAGCAGATGCGACGCTGCTTTTGCCGAGCCTGTTACGCAGAGAACTATTTATCCGAAACTGCTGGAGAAGCTCCACCAAAAAGGACAATTCATTTTTGCATACAATGGAAATTCTCTGGGGTATTGCGCCTTTTATGCCAACGATTCGGAGCAGAAGAATGGCTATATCAGCTTGATTGCAATTGCCCCGGAATGTCAGAAAATGCATATCGGAACCAGACTGCTAAAGGAATCTCTTGCCATCATGCAGACCTATGGGATGGACTGTTGCCTGCTGGAGGTTCGGAAAGAATAATCAGACAGCAATTCGATTTTATGAGGCTAATCATTTCACCATAACGGAAGAACGCAAAAACAGCTATTTGATGAAGTGCATCCTCTGAATAAAAGAAGGAGAAAAAGAAGATGGACAAAAATATTTTAGTAACCCGTTCATCTATGCCAGATTTGGATGAATACATAGAGGAAAATTCGCCCTATTTGGGAAAGCCACTGGCTCACCAATATGGGCGTGAAGCATAAAGAGCTTCAGGCGGAACTTGAAAAGTATCTGGGCGTGCCCCATGTGGCACTTTACACAAACGGCCATTTGGCACTGGAAAATGCAATAGCAGCCCTGAACCTGCCTGAAGGCGGCGAAGTAATCACCACGCCGTTTACCTTCGCGTCTACAACGCATGCCATTGTCCGTAATGGGCTAGTTCCGGTGTTTTGTGATGTCAATGAGCAAGACTATACCATTGATGTGACTAAAATCGAGAGTCTTATCACGGATCGGACGGTAGCGATCGTTCCGGTTCATGTATACGGAAACATGTGTGATGTGGACACCATCGATAAGATTGCCAAGAAATATGGATTAAAAGTGATTTATGATGCCGCTCACGCCTTTGCCGTTAAATACAATGGTGTGTCATCGGCTTCCTTTGGCGACGCTTCTATGTTCAGCTTTCACGCCACTAAGGTGTTTAACACTATCGAAGGTGGAGCGGTTTGCTTCAAAGATGACAGTTGGGTTCAGCTACTGAATGACCAGAAAAACTTTGGAATTCATGGCCCTGAATCCGTTTGTTTTGTTGGTGGCAATGCTAAAATGAATGAATTCCAGGCAGCTATGGGTATCTGCAACCTGCGTCATCTGAGCGAAGAAATTGCAAAGCGCAAAAAAAGTTGTGGAACATTATCGTGAAAGACTTTCCGGCGTCGAAGGAATTAAGCTCAGCAGTGGTTCAGAAAAATGTTGAGAGCAACTATGCCTATTTCCCGGTTGTTTTTGACGGTTATAAAATACACGCGCAATGAAGTCTTCGAAAAGCTCGCTGAGCAGGGAATTACAGCACGAAAAGTATTTCTATCCGCTGACCAATAGCTTTGAATGCTATCGGAAATTATCCGACTGCTGGCACTGAGAAAACGCCTACTGCACAGCATCTGGCGTTGCGGGTGCTGACGCTGCCGCTGTACGCGGACCTGTCACTGGAGGATGTTGACCGGATTTGTGATATTATTCTCGAACAGAAAATTTGAGGAGAAAAGCCAAAATGGAAGCAATTGCGGTAGAGAAAAATAAAAGGGGGGGGTAAGAAGCTCAAATATTGAGCTCTTCCGTATCCTTTCAATGCTGATGATCGTGGCGCATCACTATGTTGTGAATTCGGGATTGATCGATTGTATTAACGCGCAAAGTAGCCTGCATTTTCGGGATTGTTTTCTGCTGCTGTTCGGTTGGGGCGGCAAGACTGGGATCAACTGCTTTGTCCTGATCACAGGATATTTCATGTGCACTTCAAGTATTACAAAGAAGAAGTTTTTTAAATTGCTTGGAGAACGCTATTTTTATACAATCATTCTGTGGTGTTTGTTTTTCTTTACCGGTTACGAAGCATTCTCCTTCAAGGAGCTTTTAAAGGTGCTGTTTCCGTTTTTCAGGGTCGCAGATAATTTTACAAGCTGCTTTTTGCTGTTTTATCTATTAATTCCATTCCTGAATAAACTGATCCATGCGCTGACGGAAAAAGAGCATTTCTGGCTGATGGTATGGTGTATCAGCATTTATGTCTTATTGCCGTCCTTGCCAAAAACGACTATAACATTTAATTATATCACCTGGTTCAGCATTCTCTATGTTATCGCTTCGTACATACGCTTATATCCGAAACGCTGGTTTGAAAGCCAGAAGATCACCGGAGGCCTCACGATTGTATCGCTGGCTTTGTCATGGGCGAGCGTTATCGTTCTTGCAACCCTGAGCCGAATGATGGGAAGGCATGTGGGAATGGCATATTTCTTCGTATCGGACTCGAATAAAATCCTGGCATTGGTGACCGGAGTCAGTGCATTTCTGTTCTTCAAAAACCTTAAAGTTGCTTACAGCAAGATAATCAATACCATTGCATCTTCTACATTTGGTGTACTTCTGATCCATGCCAACAGTGGTACCATGCGCCGCTGGCTGTGGAAGGATGTTTGCAATAATGTGGAAGCGTATGAATCAGGGAATGTTGTTTTTCACGCTATCGTTAGTGTTGTGATCATTTATATAGTATGTACGGCTATTGATATGGTGAGGATCCGATTTGTAGAAAAAAACTTTTTAACATGGCTAGAATACAAACTTAATGGAGGAAATAAAAATGTCAGCATTTGATAACGCAACCCTTATGATTACTGGTGGTACTGGTTCTTTCGGTTCTACCGTTCTGAAACACTTTCTTGATTCTGACCTCAAGGAAATCCGCTCTTCTCCCGTGACGAAAGAAGAGGATGATATGCGCCACGAACTCCAGGCGAAGCACCCGGGAAGCTGCCAAGAAGGTTAAGTTCTACATCGGTGACGTCCGCAACCCGCAGTCCATCAAGGATGCTATGCCGGGCGTTGATTACATTTTCCACGCAGCCGCGCTGAAGCAGGTCCCGTCCTGTGAGTTCTTCCCGATGCAGGCTGTTCAGACCAACATTATCGGTACGGACAATGTCCTTCACGCCGCCATTGATGCAGGTGTCAAGCGTGTTGTCTGCCTGTCCACCGACAAGGCAGCCTACCCTATCAATGCCATGGGTATCTCCAAGGCCATGATGGAGCACGTCATCTACGCCAATGCCCGTGTTGCTGCTGAGCGTGGTGGTACGACTATCTGCTGCACCCGCTACGGCAATGTTATGTGTAGCCGCGGCAGTGTTATCCCGCTGTTCATCGACCAAATCAAGGCCGGCAACCCCATCACCATTACCGACCCCAGCATGACTCGTTTCCTGATGAATCTGGATGAGGCTGTGGATCTGGTCATGTTCGCATTCCAGCATGGCAATCCGGGTGACCTGTTCATTCAGAAGTCTGATGCTTCTACTATTGGCGATCTGGCGAAGGCTGTCCAGCAGCTGTTCGGCGATACTGGTACGAACATCATTGGCACTCGTCACGGTGAGAAGCTGTTTGAGACTCTGATGACCCGCGAGGAGCGCCTGCGCAGCGAGGATATGGGCCACTACTTCCGAGTTGCTGCCGACAACCGTGATCTGAACTATGACAAGTTCGTGGTTAAGGGCGAGGTTCACACCATGGCTGATGAGTCCTACACCAGCCACAACACCAACCGGCTGGACGTGGAAGGCACCGTCAAGAAGATTATGACCACCGAGTATGTCCAGAACGAGCTGAAGGACATTCCTAATGTCTAAGGAGAAGCTCCTGTTGGTCGGTGCCGGTGGTTTCGGTCGTATGGTGGCAGAACAGGCAATGCTCCAGTATGACTGCGCCTTTGTGGACGATGGACAACCTGTTGGTACAGAAATTTGCGGGATTCCTGTTATTGGTGGTATTGCAGATTTGCCGGAACTGCGCAAGGGGTATGACCTTCTGATGATCGGTATCGGCAATAACGCTTTCCGGGAGCAGGTGTATGAGAAGGCCGAAGCATTGGGGTATACTTTCCCCAACATTATTGCTTCCAGTGTCTATGTCAGTCACTTTGCCAAAATCGGTAAAGGCTGTGTGATCCTGCAAAATGCCTGTGTCCAGAATGGCGCTATCGTGGGCAACAGTGTGCTGATGAATGCAGGAGCAGAAGTCCACTGCGATGCAACCGTGAAGGACTACGCGCTCATCTATACAAATAGCGTCGTTCGCACTGGCGCAAAAGTTGGTCGCTGCGCTCGCATTGGCAGTAATGTGACTATTTGCAATAATGCTACTGTGCCAGACGGAGCGGATGTTCCTGACTGCACAGCAGTACACTCGGAGGTGAAACAATGAACATTCTGGTAACAGGCGCCAAGGGCATGGTGGGAACCGCCCTTGTGAACAACCTGAAAAATATCCGGGACGGTAAAAACAAGACACGTCCCGATTTGAAAATCAATGAAATCTACGAGTATGACCTGAGCTCGACCCCGGAAGAACTGGACGAGTATTGCCAGAAGGCAGACTTCGTGTTCAATCTGGCTGGGGTGAACCGCCCGGAGAACCCGGAAGACTTCATGAAGGGCAACTTTGGCGTTGCTTCTGACCTGCTCAACTGCCTGAAAAAGCACAGCAACAAGGCGACCATCATGCTGTCGAGTTCCATCCAAGCGACATTGGCCGGACGCTTTGGCAGCAGTGAGTATGGTCGTAGTAAGAAGGCAGGAGAAGAACTGTTCTTTGAGTATGCCAAAGAAACCGGCGCAAAGGTGGCCGTCTATCGCTTCCCTAACCTGATGGGTCATAGCCGCCCGAAGTATAACAGTGCTGTGTCTACCTTCTGCTGGGCAGTCGCCAACGATGAACCGTTCACCGTTAACGACCGTAGCACCGAACTGGAACTGCTGTACATCGACGATCTCGTGGAGGGGATGTTCGATCTGCTGGAAGGCAAGGAGCAGCACTGTGAGTTTGACGGAGTAGAGACTGTTCTGAAAGAGGATGGCCGTTACTGCTGCGTCCCCGTGACCCATAAAGTCACGCTGGGCGAGATTGTGGATCTGTTGCAGGAGTTTAAGGCGCAGCCCACCACCCTCATGATGCCGAAGATGCCGGACGGATCCTTTGTAAAGAAGCTGTATTCCCTGTATCTGACCTACCTGCCCACGGAGAAGTTCAAGTATGCCTTGAAGATGAACGTGGACAATCGAGGCTCCTTCACAGAGCTGGTTCACACTGCTGATTGTGGACAGGTCTCCATCAATATAAGCCGCCCCGGCATCACTAAGGGCCAGCACTGGCACAACTCCAAGTGGGAATTGTTCATCGTAGTGGCTGGTCACGGTCTGATTCAGGAACGCAATATCAACACCGGTGAGACGGTGGAGTTTGAGGTTTCCAGTGATAAGATTGAAGCTGTCCACATGATTCCCGGATGGACTCACAACATCATCAATCTGTCCGAGACGGAAAATCTGGTGACGGTGATGACCTGCAACGAGATTTTTGACCCGAACCACCCGGATACCTTCTTTGAGGAGGTCTAAGCATGAATAAGCAAAAGATAATGGCGGCTATCGATTCCCATAAATGTATCTTTAAAGTGGTATTTGGAGTATTAAATAAGCTCCCCTTTAATAATTGCACTGGGGGGGGGGAAGGCTGATCATTGGCCTGTCTCTTTTAAGAAATTGCAAAATCGTCAATCACGGAATGAACAATCAGATAATCGTAGGAGATTATTCAAGGTTGAATGGTTGTACTATCACGATTCGTGGAAATAACAATACAATTGTGATTGGAGATCATTGCGTTTGCAATCAAGGCGAATTCTGGATAGAAGATAACAATAATATGATTGAGATTGGAGATGACACTGCTTTATGCGGGAAAATCCAGCTCGCAGCAATTGAAGGTACACGAATCAATATTGGAAAACAGTGTTTGTTTTCAAGTGGAATTGATATCCGAACAGGTGATTCTCATAGCCTTATCAAGAAAGAAACAAAAGAGAGACTTAATAAATCCAGAGATATCATGATTGGCAATCATGTTTGGATTGGCACTAGGGTTACAATATTAAAAGGAACAACTGTGGCGGAAAACTGTATGGTGGGTGCAGCTTCTTTGTTGTGCAAGAGCTACACTGCACCGAACTGTGTTCTTGCTGGTGTTCCGGCAAATGAAGTGAAACATGATGTCGACTGTTTGGCAGAGCGTATCTGAAATGGAGAAAAACAATGGCTGACTATAGCAACGTACCCTTTAAGAATAACGGCAAGCTCAAGCTGCTGATCATCGTGGGCACCCGCCCGGAGATCATCCGTCTGGCTGCCGTCATCAACAAGACCCGCAAATATTTTGACGTGATCCTGGCTCACACCGGTCAGAACTACGACTATAACCTGAACGGCGTGTTCTTCCACGACCTGCAATTGGCCGACCCGGAAGTCTACATGAACGCCGTAGGTGCCGACCTGGGGAGAAACCATTGGCAATATCATCTCCGAAAGCTACAAGCTGATGGTCGCCATCCAGCCGGATGCCGTACTGGTGCTGGGTGATACCAACAGCTGCCTGTCTGTCATCGGCGCAAAGCGGCTGCATATTCCCATCTTCCATATGGAGGCAGGAAACCGTTGCAAGGACGAGTGTTTGCCCGAAGAGACCAACCGCCGCATTGTGGACATCATCTCCGATGTGAACATGGCTTACTCCGAGCATGCCCGCCGTTATCTGGCCGACACCGGCCTGCCGAAGGAACGCACCTACGTGACCGGTTCCCCGATGGCCGAGGTGCTGCACCAGAATCTGGAAAAAATCAAGGCGTCCGACATCCACCAGCGTCTGGGTCTCGAGAAGGGCAAGTACATTCTGCTGTCCGCCCACCGCGAGGAGAATATCGACACCGAGAAGAACTTTACCTCGCTGTTCACCGCCATCAACAAGATGGCGGAAAAGTACGATATGCCGATCCTCTACTCCTGCCATCCGCGCAGCCGCAAGCGTCTGGAGCAGAGCGGCTTTAAGCTCGACAAGCGCGTCATTCAGCATGAGCCTCTGGGCTTCCATGACTACAACTGCCTGCAGATGAACGCCTTCTGCGTCGTGTCCGACTCCGGCACGCTGCCCGAGGAAAGCAGCTTCTTTACGAGCGTCGGCCATCCGTTCCCGGCGGTCTGCATCCGCACCTCCACCGAGCGCCCCGAGGCGCTGGACAAGGCCTGCTTCATTCTGGCGGGCATCGACGGCGACCACCTGCTGCAGGCCGTGGACGTGGCTGTGGAGATGAACCGGAACGGCGACCTCGGCCTGCCCGTGCCCAACTACGTGGACGAGAATGTCTCCGATAAGGTCGTCAAGATCATCCAGAGCTACACCGGTGTTGTCAACAAGATGGTGTGGCGCAAATACTAAGCGACAGGAACACGATATATTATGCGCATACTGGTAGTGACCCAGCATTTCTGGCCGGAAAATTTCCGCATCAACGATATTGTCGAAGGCTTCGTGCAGGACGGTCTCTCCGTGGACGTGCTCTGCGGTCTGCCCAACTACCCGAAGGGCGAATGGTTCGACGGCTACAGCGCCGACGGCCCGTTTGAGGAAGTCTACAAGGGTGCGCGGGTGTTCCGTGCGCGGGAGATTCCCCGCAAGGGCAACACCGGCAAGACGATTTTTCTGAACTACGTCAGCTGGCCGCTCTACGCGGCGGGGGCGTTAAAGCGTCTGCCCGGCGGGTACGATGCGGTGTTCTGCTTCAACACCAGCCCCGTGCTGATGTGCTGGCCTGCCATCCGGTATGCAAAAAAGCACCATATACCGTTTACGAATTACGT